>Ga0208748_1000192_pt1 | contig 31400 bp, 35 predicted proteins | sample Knorr_S7_td_Bott_FD_185599 | JGI IMG/M metagenome (GOLD analysis project Ga0208748, IMG submission 185599) | Marine microbial communities from Southern Atlantic Ocean transect - Knorr_S7_td_Bottom_ad_4513_LV_A (SPAdes) (version 2) | ecosystem: Environmental > Aquatic > Marine > Oceanic | place... | reverse complement strand
CCTTAGCCCAACGCAAACGCTACAACGAACTGCTACGGGAGTCCCAGAACGCCGCCATCTCCCCCTGATCTCTCCTTAATAAAAGTGTCCCACTTTTGCTGGTTGCCAACACGTAAGAACTTGCCATCGATACCACCATGAGCCCGATGGTAACGGCCATGACGGTCATGACCGTTAACTTGAACAGGTCTCCGATGTTCGGCGCTATTTGAATCAATATGCCCATGAATATCTCCGATGATGCCTCGCGTTGTTCAGCCCTAACGTCATGTTCACTCTAAGTCGGGCTTAGTTGGCAGGCTCTACGATGATGTATGGCGGCGCGGGGATGTGCATCGAAGGGGTTTGGAAGTCGATCGTCTGGACCACTTCCGCTTCGGCATGAGCAGCCATTGATTCGAAAGGCCGAGCCGCCGAAACCATTAGGACCGTTGTCATGGCCAGATAAGCGAAAAGCAGCAGCAGTATGGACCTCTTGCTCAATCGTGGTGCTAAAAATCTGGAGATATTCATGGCGCCCCCTGTCCTGTTTTGTGTTACAGGCTCACCTTACGGCGGCGGCAATAAACAACGCATAAATCTGGACCCAGTGGGTATAAACATCCTATAAACAAACCAGAACGGAAAAAGCCCAGTCCTTCAGGTGAAGAACGGGGCTTTCTGTCTTCCAGAAAAAAGGTTGAAGCGGTTAAAGCGCCTGCCAGTACCTCTTCCCGCTCTCCCTGATGACCCGGCCGAAGCCGCTGTGGTGGCAGATGGCGATGGCGGCATTTTCCCGTTCCGCCCATTCCAGCATGTCTTTTCGGGTCTCACCGGCTCTTTCCGGGTCCATGTCGTAATGGAACACCCAGTCGGTCTCGGTAACCTGGGCTGGGCCGTGGAACACGTCTCCCATGATAAACGCGCGCTCCCCTACGGAGTTGATGATCATGCTCATGGAACCGGGGGTATGACCCGGCGTCGGAGTAACGGTCAGTTCACCGGTTAGTTCGGTCTCGTCGTTTATCAGGTCCAAGACGCCCAGCCGCCGCAGTGGGGCCACGGTCTCGGCCCACCAGTCGTAGCCGAAGATCTCCGAGTCCAGGGGTGTTTCGAACGCCGTCCAGTCGGCCTCGTTGGCCACGTAGCGGGCGTTGGGGAAGGTCGCCGACTCTTGGGAGCCGATGCGGGTTATATTCCAGCCAACGTGGTCTGGGTGCAGATGGGTTAAGAACACGGTGTCGATGTCCTTGGCTTGGAACCCGGCGGCTTCCAGCTCGGTCAACAGCACTCCGTCGATGCCGCCGCCGATATTGGCCACCACAGCGGGGTTGGACGTTGCGTTGCCCAGTCCGGTGTCCACCAACAACGTCCGGCCTTGGGAGCGGACCAAGTAACACTCGAAGTGGACCCGCAGGCTGTCGCCGCCGCTGTAGGCGTCCGGGTACCGTTCGATGTAGGGCGCCCAGGCTTCCAACGGGACATCCGGGAACGTCCGGTTGAATGGCAGCGCCACCTCCGCATCGTGAAGGACCGTAATCTCAACATTGCCTACTGTCAATGTACTGTGCGGCATTTCATCTCTCCCCGGTCTGGTCTCTTTCGTCTAAAGGGCTTGCCAGTATCTCTTCCCGTCCTCTTTGATCACCCGCCCAAACCCGCTGTGGTGACAGATGGCGATGGCCGCGTTATCCCGTTCCGCCCGGTCCAGTATCTCCCGGCGCGTCCGGCCGGCCTGGTCCGAGTCCATGTCGAAGCGGAACACCCAGTCGGTCTCGGTGACCTGGGCCGGGCCATGAAACACGTCCCCCAGCAAGAACGCGGTCTCCCCTCCCGAGTTGATGATCAGGCTCATGGAGCCGGGTGTATGGCCGGGAGTTGGAGTGATTGTCAGCTCGCTGTTCAATTTGGTTTCTTCTGTTACCAGGTCTAAAACGCCGGCCTTTTTCAGAGGAGCGACGGTGTCCTCCCACCACGGAAAACCGAATATCTCCGAGTCTTTGGGCGTGTTGAAGGCCGCCCAATCGGCCTCATTGCCAATGTACCGGGCGTTGGGGAAGGTCGGCTCGCCTGCGCCTCCACTCTGGGTCATGTTCCAGCCCACATGGTCCAGATGAAGGTGGGTCAAGAACACGGTATCGATGTCGTCTGGCTGGTAGCCCGCCGATCGCAGATCTCCCAGCAAGTTGCCCTGGGTGCCGCCGAACATCTGGTCCACGGTGCCGGGGTTAGTGGCGCTGGTGCCCAACCCGGTGTCCACCAGCAAGGTGCGGGCTTGGGAGCGGACGAGGTAGCACTCAAAGTGGGTCCGCCGGCTGTTCCCGCCGACGAAAGCTTCGGGATATCTTTTGAGATACGGCTCCCAGGCTTCTGCGGGAACATCCGGAAAGGACTGGTCGAAGGGCGATGCGACTTCAGCGTCGTGCAGTACCGTGATCTCGACGCTGCCAACGGTCAGGGTGCTGTGCGGCATATCCAACTCCCCATAGGCTCACTGGCCAAGAAATCAATAAGGGGCCGCTGTGGTCCAGAGGCCCCTAATAATACCGGAAATAGATGCGGCTGAACCGCCGCCTGGCTAGCGATTGGGGATGCCCAGCGCTACTTCCAGGGGAGTCGTATTTACGATGTGGCGGCGCAGACCCATGTCGTTAGGGCTCAGGCCCATGGCCAGACCGATGGCCTGGGGCATGTGCAGGATGGGCAGGCCGATGGGACGTCCGGCTTGGGCGGCCGCCTTTGGCTGGAAGCTGTCCAGGTTCAGGTGGCAGAGCGGACACGGCGTGATCATGGCGTCGGCGCCCAGTTCCTTGGCTTCCAGGGTGTGCTTGGCGACCATGGCCATGGAGTTGCGCTCGTTGATGGTGAGGATCGGGAACCCGCAACAGCGGGTCTTTCCCTCGAAGTCCACCACAGTCGCGCCGATGGTCTCGATGATCTGCTCCAGAGCGGTCTCGCGGTCCGGGTGGTCTTCGAACTCCAGGGCATCTGTTGGCCTAACGATATAGCAGCCATAGAAGGGCGCCATGCGAACGCCGGCGAGAGGCCGCGTGATCAAGCTCAGCAGCTTGTCCAGACCAACGTCTTCGACCAGCACCCACAGCAGGTGTTTGGGATCCGCGTGGCCCTTGTATTCCAGGTCTTCTTCGGCCAGAAAGCCGTTGACCTTGGCCAGGTACTCCGGGTCCTTCAGGCGGTGATTGGCCTGACTCATGACCCCTTGGCAAGTGCTGCAGATGGTCAAGATAGGCAGGTCCAGCGCCTCAGCCATGGCGAAGGTGCGGGCGTTCAGGGTATCGCCCAGCAACTGGTTCTTCTCTTGCAGGACGCCGGCGCCGGTGCAGGACGCGGCGGGCATCTCCTGAAGCTCAATATCGAGCTTCTCGCAGATCAGTTTGGTCGCCGGATAAAGCTCCGGACAACCGCCTCGGGACACACAACCAGGGAAAAAAGCGTACTTCAACGCGGGACTCCATTATTTACCGGATAGGTCTATTGGGCGGCGGCCTATTTGCGCTCTTCCGGCCCTTCGACCTTGTCGAATATCTTCCGAACGTTCTCGGACTGCGGAAGCTTCTTATGGATTATGGGCGGCATCTTGCCGTGGGTCAGGGCTTGGATGGCGATGGGTGCGTAGCCAATCAAAGCCGATATGTTAGTTATGCCAACTGACTTAGGCACGAGACGGAGCTCGTCCAGCCAGCCGCTGTGCTCAACCGAATCGCTGAACGCCTCGGTGTGGCGGGCGCCGTTGGTGTTGGTGAACCCGGCCTCGATCGCCTGGTCGCGCAGGGCCATGATGCGGTCCATGGGCGCCACGCCCTTGGGGCAGGCCGTTACGCACTCCATGCAGCGGGTGCAGTCCCACATGCCGGAGGGCTTGGTTAGCTCTTCGAGACGGTCCTTGGACAACCCATTCGCGTCGCCGTCCCTCGGGTCGGCGGTGAAGCGGTAGGCCTTGGCCAGAGCGGCCGGGCCAAGGAAAGTGGGGTCCACTTCCATGACCGTGCAGTCGGAAACGCAGGCGCCGCACATGATGCATGATGTGACGCTGGATAGATGCAGCATGGACTCGTTGGAGGCGATGTACTCGGCCTCGGGCTCTGGGCCTTCGGGCTTCAGATAGGGCTCTATCTGATTGATCTTGTCCCAGAAGGAGTCGAAGTTGACCACCAGGTCTTTTATCACCGGCATATTGCCCGCGGGCTCAATAGTGATGATGCCGTCTTTGATGGCGGTGGATGCCTGAGTCTTGCAGGCCAGTCCGGCGTGTCCATTGATTCGCATGGCGCAGGAGCCGCAGATGGCGCTGCGGCAGGAACAGCGTAGGCTGAATGTGCCGTCATGGTCCTCGCGGACCTTGATCAGGGCGTCCAATACGGTCCCGCTTTCGTCGATGGCTACTGTGAAGTCCTGCCAGAACGATTCTGGATCAGCGGCTTCCGGATCGAACCTTTTTATCTTTAGCGTGACGTCCATCGGCTAGTATTTCCTCTCTTCGGGAGTCCACTGGGTGATGCTTACGGGGGCGTAGGACAACTCGGGTCCCACCTCTCCCTTCTTGATCACCAGGTGTTTCATCCAATTTTCGTCGTCCCGGTCGGGGTAGTCCGTGCGGGCCTGGGCTCCCCGGCTGTCCTTCCGGTCCAGGGCGCTCATGGCGATGGGAGTGGCCTGATTTAGCATGAAGCCCAACTCCAAGGCGAAGACAAGGTCGGTATTGAACACCTTTCCCTTGTTTTCCACGGGCACGGTCTCGAACCGTTTCTCAAGCTCGGTCAGATCGCTAAGCGTTTCCTTCATGCCGTCTTCATTCCGGTAGACGGCCAGGTTCCGGTTCATGGACTCACCCATGCCCAGGCGGACCGCCGCGATGCGGTCACCGTTCTTAGGCCGGTCCAGGAACCCTTGAATGCGCTTCTCTTCTTTGCGCACGGCCTGGTCGACGTTGAACTCCACATAGTCGACGCTGCGGGCGGCCTCGGCGGCATGGTTGCCCGAACGCTCGCCGAATACGATGGTGTCCAGCAGGGAGTTGGCCCCCAGCCGGTTGCCGCCGTGGACGCTGACGCAGGCACATTCGCCGGCCGCGTACACGCCGGGCAGATTGGTCTGTCCGTCGATGTTGGTCCGGATGCCGCCCATGGCGTAGTGCATGCCGGGGCGGATGGGAATCAGGTCCGTAATCATGTCGCAGCCCACGAGATCGATGCCTATCTCGCGGATCTGGCTAAGCTTTTCCATGATCAGAGCCTCACCCAGGTGACGGCAGTCCAGGTAGACACAGTCGTCCACTCCGTTTCCGGCGTTTATCTCAGTCTGTTCGGCCCTGGAAACCACGTCGCGGGAGGCCAGTTCCATCATGTTAGGAGCGTATTTTTCCATGAACCGGTTGCCGTCTTTATCCAGCAGGTGAGCGCCTTCGCCCCTGGCCGCTTCGGAGATCAGGACACCGCTGCCCGCCAGAGTGGTGGGGTGGTACTGGACCATCTCCATGTCCATCAGTTCGGCCCCGGCGTTATAGGCCAATGCGGTGCCGTCGCCGGTGCAGATCAGTGCGTTGGTGCTGGGCTCGAAGACCCGGCCGAAGCCGCCCGTGCAGAATATGACCGTCTTGGCCCGGATGGCGTAGACCTGGCCGGTGCGTATCTCCAGGGCCATGACGCCGCAGACCTGGCCGTCCTCAATGATCAGGGAACTGACGAACCACTCTTCGTAGCGCCGAACGCCCGACTTGATGAGCTGCTCAAACATCACATGGAGCAGGGCCTGACCGGTGAAGTCGCCTACAAAAAAAGTCCGGGCGCGGCGTTGGCCGCCGAATGCCCGGGTGCCCAGCTTTCCTTCGTCGTCGCGGTTGAAGGTGACGCCGAAGTGCTCCATGTCTATGAGGGCCTGCCCGGCCGCCTTGCACATGACTTCGATCGCGTCCTGGTCGCCCAGGTAATCGCTGCCTTTCACCGTGTCGTAGGCATGTTCTACCCAATCGTCGCCGCGATCCGTTAGGGCGGCGTTGATGCCTCCCTGGGCCGCGTTGGAGTGGCTGCGCACGGGGTGTACCTTGCTGATGATTGCGGTGTTGGCGCCGCCGGCCCGGGCCGCGATGGCAGCCCGCATTCCCGCCAGACCTGCGCCAATCACTAGGACATCATGCTCAAGCATGCTTGTCTATTTCCTCCAAATTCGCCTTGGCAGCCTGGTGCCGCCAGTTTCCCATCTTCTCCGAAGACCGCCAATTAATATATCAAAAAGGGCGCACCCTATCTAGCTTTCCGCGGACATGGCCCAACGTATCCGGTTCTACGTCAATAAAGGCTTAGCCAACAACAATGATGCGATAGTCTTTCCGTCTTGAATCTCACCGGTCTTGAACATGGCCACCGCATCGTCGAAGGGCACCCTGACAACTTGGATGTTCTCGTCTTCGTCGGCATCCAGCCGGGAGGGGGTCAGTTCCGTGGCCAGGTAGGCGTGCATGAATTCTGTGGCCCAGCCTGGAGCGACCCAGAAGCTGGACAGATGAACCAGCTTGCCGGCAGTGTAGCCGATCTCTTCTTGGAGCTCCCGGAGAACCGCTTCTTCGGATACCTCGCCTTCCTCGACTCCTCCGGCTGGAATTTCCAATAGCGCTGCCTCAGCAGGTTTCCGGTACTGGCGCACCAGGATCACATCGCCGTTCTCATCCACCGGCACGATGCAGACCGCCGGGGAATGCTCCACAACCTCTCGCCGGGCGCTGATGCCGTTGGGCATGCGCACAGTGTCCACGCGCACATTGATGATGCTTCCTTCATATATCCGCTTGGTTTCGATCGTGGGTTCTGAAAGGGAATCGGAGGTGTCAGGCATGTTTATTGGCCGCGGATGCTGAAGCCCAACCGGCGGGTCAGCGTGCCGAAGAAATAGCTGGATGGATGGGCCCGCAGAAACCGGGCCTTATGGGGACTTTGTTTCACCTCGACCCGGTCACCCAGGTCCAGTGGATGGTCGATTATTCCGTCAACCGCCAAGATGGCCGGCTCGTATCCGTCTAGTGTCAGCCCCACCTCGGTTGAGGGCCTGAGCACCATCGCCGCACTCAGGCCCATATGGGCCGCCACGGTCTTCAGCACTATGGAGTCGGACTCCGGGTCCAAGATGGGGCCGCCGACCGCCAGGTTGTAGCCGGTGCTGCCCGTGGCCGTGGACACGATCACGCCGTCGGCCCGGAACGTGGTCACCGGCGTGCCGTCGATGGTCCCGGACACGGTCACGACGCGGGAGACCGCGCCCCTGGTGAGCACCACGTCGTTCAGTGCGTGGTAGGGCCCATCGGCGCCGCCGCCGTTGGCCCTGATCACCGCGGCCTGCAGCATATTTCGTTCATCCAACCGCGAGTCGCCGTTGAAGTAGAAGGGAAGCCGCTCCATGGCTTCGTCCACCTGGAGTTCGGTCATGAACCCCAGCCGGCCCATGTTGATTCCTACGATCGGAATGCCAGCCGGGCCGGTGAAATTCACCGCCCTGAGGATCGTGCCGTCGCCACCGACCGTGATCACCAAATCGGTGTTCTCAGCCCTAGGCAGCAGAGTCTCCAGGTTCTCGGCGGGAGACAGCCAGCTATCCTCCGATAGATTCAGGTCTTGGAGGATGGCTGTGCTCAGGTCCAGTGCCTCGGGAACCCTGGCGTTGTAGATGATACCGATGTTTTTCATCTGTGCTTACTTGGCATTCCGGTTTCTATGGCCTGGCTCTTATTTCCAGGCCCTTAATTATGAACCTTTTTTTATTAGCCTGCTGCCTGGCTTGCATTGGGTATCCCAGGCTCGCTCGATAGATCTAGATGGCCAGCGCCTTTACCGCCTCTTGGGCCGCCTCCATGACGAACCCCGGCGCGATGCCCATGAACACCATGGCCCCCCCGGCGATCCCCAAGGCCAGCCACGGAGCGGGCGACCCAGTGATCTTCTCGTCGGAAGTCGCTGGATGGGTGAACATCACCCGGATGATGCGAACGTAGTAGTAGGCCGATACCGCGCTGTTGATCACGCCCAAGACGGCCAACCAGATCAGGCCGCTGTCCACCGCCGCCGTGAAGATGTATAGCTTGGCGATGAATATCCCCGTGGGAGGCACGCCGACCAGGGCCAGTAGAGAAAGCGCCAGCACGACGGCCAACACAGGATTCCTGGTCGATAGCCCTGCGTAGTCGCTGATCTGGTCGCTGCTGATCTTGGAGCTGATCATGGTGATAGCGAAGAAGGCGGTCAGGTTGGCTGCCGCGTAGGCCACCAAGTAGAACAAGACTGAATCCGGGCCGATGGCCGCGAACTCGGGGGCCTTGAAGATACCGTCGCCCGACTTCACGCCCGCCGCCACGCCCACCAAGATGTATCCCGCGTGGGAGATGGTGCTGTATCCGAAAAGACGCCGGATGTTGCTCTGGCTGATGGCCACCAGGTTGCCGATGACCATCGATGCGGCGGCGATCCCGGCGATGAGGATACTCCAGTCCAGGGCCACATCGAAGAACCCGGTGAAGAATACCCGGATAACAACCGCGAAGGCGGCGGCCTTGCTGGCCACAGACAAGAACGCCACCACCGGAGTGGGGCCACCCTCGTAGACGTCGGGCACCCACATCTGGAACGGGGCCGCCGAGAGCTTGAAGCCGAACCCGGCGATCATCAGGACTATGCCCACGAACAACGCGTAATTGCCGAACGGCGTGTCTCCGGCCGCCTGTCCGACGGCGGTGGATATCTCCGACAGTTGGGTGCTTCCGGTGAATCCAAAGACCAAAGCCATTCCATAGAGCATCAAGGCCGAGCTGATGGCCCCGATGATCAAGAATTTCATCCCCGCTTCACTGGAATTGCGGGTCAGCAAGAACGCGGTAAGCGCGGCCATCGGCAGGGTGGTCAGTTCCAGGGAAACATAGATGGTGATCAACTCGGTGGCGGCCGCCAGCAGCATCATCCCAGTGGCGGCGAGAAGTATCAGCCCGAAGTACTCGCCCTGGAACCGCTCCATGTTGCGCACGTAATCGGTGGACGCCAGCACCACCAAAGCCACCGACCCGATGATCAGGAAATTGAAGAACAGCGCGAACCGATCGACAGATATCGCGCTCAGCAGGATGCTGGGGTCCTCCGTCGAGAACGCCTCAGCGCCCCTGAGCAGGTTGGTCGCCCCACCCAGGTCGTAGAACTGGATCAGGCTCATCACGAAGGGGCCTGCCAGCGCGGCGAAGGCAAAATATGGAAGCAGGCTCTTCTTGGGCAGGACCAGGTCCAGCAAGATCACGAAGATCGCGGCTCCGGCCATGGCCAGGTAGGGAGATAGAACGTAAAAATCATGTACTGACATCAGGGATTAATCACCCCGTTCAACACATCCACCATTGGGTTGAGGCCGGACTCAAAAACGTCGGTCAATAACGTGGGCCAGACACCGATTCCGATGATGGTCATCACCATCAGGACCAGGGGCACGGCCTCCACGAAGGAGGCATCGGTCAGGTCGTCGAATTGCGGACGGCGGACCCCGAAGAACGTGCGCTCCATCATCCAGAGGATGTAGCCCGCGGCCAGCACGATCCCCAGCACGGCCAGCACCGTTGGCCAGGCATAGGCCTGGAACGCGCCCAAGAACACCAACAGTTCGGAGACAAATCCGCTGAGACCAGGCAGGCCCAAAGACGCCAACCCGGCGATCAGCATGGCCACCGCCACCACGGGCATGCGCCCGGCCAAGCCGCCCAAATCGGGGATATAGCGGGTGCCGGTCTTGTCATAGACCAACCCGACGGCCAAGAACAGGAGACCGGTTACCGTGCCGTGGGTGAACAACTGCATCGCCGCACCGTTAAGCCCGGTGACAGTCAAAGTGCCCTGTGAGATGCCCACCGAGCCGATGCCTATCAGCACGAGGCCCATATGGCTGATGCTGGAGAAAGCGATGAGACGTTTCAAATCGGTCTGCCGCATGGTGACCACCGCGCCGTAGAGCACGCTGATCACGCCCAAAGCAACCAATGCCCAGGCGAAGCGGTCGGTCTGAGACGGGAACATGCCCACGTTGATGCGCAGCAGTCCGTAGCCGCCCATCTTCAGCAACACCCCCGCCAGCATCACGCTGGCCGCGGTGGGCGCGTCGGTGTGGGCGTCGGGCAGCCAAGTATGCACGGGCCAGGTTGGCAACTTGATGGCGAACCCGATGAAGAACAGCCAGAACAGCCCCGACAACGGGATGAGCAGCCCAGCGGAGGTCAACATGGTCGGTTCGTTGAGCAGGGCAACCATGTTAAACGTACCGATATCCGCCGTTAGGAACACGGCAACGATAGCCACCAACATAAAGGCGCTGCCCAAGATCGTGAAGATCAGGAATTTCATGGCCGAGTATTCTTTCCGGCCGCTGCCCCAGACGGAGATGAGCATGAACATGGGTATCAACTCCAATTCCCAGAACAGGAAGAAGAGCAGCAGGTCCATCGAGGTGAAGACTCCCATAACCGCGGTCTGGAGCACCAACAGCCAGATGAAATACTCTTTGACCCGGAAGCCGATACGCCAAGACGCCAGCATGGCGCACATGCCAAGCAACCCAGTCAACGCCACCAGAGGCGCGCTTAGGCCGTCAACGGTCAGCAGGAACTCGGCGTTCAGCCCCACGTCGGGGATCCAGGTTATCCGGTCGACGAACTGGAAACGGTCGGCATCGGCGCCCCGGTCGAAGAACCCGAAGACCAACAACGACAGCACCAGGTCGCCCAGGGCGATCAGAACGGCGAAATTCCGGATGTTCCGGTCGCCCTTGACCACCAGCAGCAAGACCAGCGATCCCACCGCGGGCAGGAACACCGTTGCCGTCAAAAGTCCGTTGTAGCCTTCTACCATCTAGTTTCCTAAGCCAGCAATAAGGCCAAAATGATTGCCAGAACGCCGAACGCTACCCCGGTGGCGTAGGCCTGCACATGGCCGCTTTGAAGTTTCCCGATGGCCGAGCCGATGTTCTGGAAGAACCAGCCGATCCGGTCAACGATGCCGTCCACCAGGTTGGCGTCGATCCAATCTAAGATCCCGGCGAAATACTTGAAGAACCCCTTCCGGACCATCACGTCCTCATAGAGGGTGTCCAAGTAATATTTCTCGGATAGCAGCGTGTGGACCGGCTTCACTTTCGACAGTGGGTCTTCGCGTTGGTCACGCCGCCGCAGGTAGACCGCCACGGCCAACCCGATGCCCGACAAGGCCGCCACGGTTGATATCGTGGCCATCCAGCGGCTGAAATCTAGGGTCTCGGCGTGTCCCGCGGCGCCCAGGGCCGCATTCAGGCCGTCGCCCAAGAAGCCGGATATCCAGTGTCTGGGGATGCCGATCTCCTCGGTCCATTGGGGATTAGCCAGGTAGCCAATGGCTACCGCGCCGACTCCCAGCGCAAGCATCGGCAGCACCATGACCCAGGGCGACTCCGCCAGATGCACGCCGCCGTGGGACGCCCCGGCGGGAACGGTCTGCGCCTTCTCCTCCAGTTCTCGGTCGATACCGCCCCGGAACTCGCCGTGGAAGGTGAGGATGATCATGCGGATGGTATAGAAGGCCGTCACGATGACGCCGGCCAGCAGCGCCGAGAAGGTCACCCGGCTGACCCAGGTGCCCACCAGGCCGGTGCCGTTCCAGGCGCCCAAAAGTATCTCGTCCTTGCTCCAGAACCCGGCCAGGGGAATTATGCCCACCAAGCTCAGGCTCGCCACCACCATCAAGATATAGGTGATGGGCATAACCTTCCGCAGCCCGCCCATGTAGCGCATGTCGAAGGTGCCCGTAGCGTGGTTGACGCTACCGGCCCCTAGGAAGAGCAGTGCTTTGAACGCCGCGTGGGTCACCAGATGGAAGATGGCCGGGGCGTACAGTCCCAGGCCCAGGGCCGCCATCATGTATCCCAGTTGGCTGACTGTGGAATAGGCCATGACCCGCTTGATGTCGTTCATCACGAGGCCCATGGACGCCGCGAAAATCGCCGTGAAAGCGCCGACCAATGCCACGACCGTCATCGCGTCGGGAGAGTGCTCGAACACCGGGAAGAACCGGGCCACCAAGAAAACTCCAGCGGCCACCATGGTGGCTGCGTGGATCAGGGCGCTGACCGGAGTCGGGCCTTCCATGGCGTCGGGAAGCCAAGTGTGGAGCGGGAATTGCCCCGACTTGCCCGCGGCCCCGGCGAAGATACCCAAGGCCAGCCAGGTAAGTACCGCCCCACCGAGTATGGCCCCGGCGGCGGCCTCGGGCCGGGCGGCCTCCCAGATGTCAGGGATGTGGAAGGCGTTCAGTCCGGCGGCGGCGAAGTTGTCGGCCTGGGTGAACAGGTACAGGATGGCAATCAAGAAACCGACGTCGCCGATACGGGTAATGATAAATGCCTTCTTGGCGGCAGCGGCCGCCGCAGGACGCTCGTGCCAGAAACCGATCAGTAGATAGGACGACACGCCCACCAGTTCCCAGAACATATATAGCTGGATGATGTTGGACGAGATGACCAGCCCCAGCATGGCGGCGGTGAACAATGACATGTAGGCGTAGTAGCGGGAGAAACTGGGGTCGCCTTTCATGTAGCCCAGGGAATAGATCTGCACCAGCAGACTGACACTGGTCACGACGATCAGCATCACAGCGGTCAAGGGGTCGATCAGCAGGCCGAATTCGATGGTTGCTCCGCCCACTTCCAGCCACTCGATGGGCTCGAACACCAACTCGTGGCCCAAGATCACCGAACGCAAGGTCCAGATGGAGAACCCCAATGCCGTGCCGAGCGCGGCGATGGTGACGAGCCCGCTGATCAACGAATAGCGGTTGAAGAAGGGCCGAACCACCAATGCGGCGAATGCAAAGGAACCCAGCGGCAATAAGAAGATGGCCCAGATAACTGCTTCAGTAACCATCTATAGTTTCCGCAGAATCTCTTCGGCCACGTGCTCGCGGCCCTTGGGGACGTAGATCTTGAACGGGACCCGCTCGGCCCAGTCCAATATGTCGCCTTCCGGCAAGATGCGGGTGGGCAGGCCCTCGCCTTCGAGGACTTCCTTCCACATCTCGGCCAGCATCAGGTTTGGCGCGTCTTTAAATTCAACCCACATATAGTTCTCTTAAAATTCGTTCTCAAAAACGGTAAGGGTCAGTGCCGCAAGCCGGTGGCATCGGTCAGGTCGACCGAATCGTGGGTCTGGTACATGGCGAAGACGATGCCCAGGCCAAGAGCTATCTCGGCGGCGGCCACGGTGATGATGAATACCGCGAAGACCTGCCCGGTGAGCACCGAGCTGATGTCGTCCTGGAGGGCGGCCGGCGCCAGGTATTTGGCGATGGCCACCAAGGTTATGTTGACGGCGTTGAACATCAGTTCGATAGACATCAAGACCGCCAAGACGTTACGCCTAGCAAGGGAGCCGTACAGGCCGATGCAGAACAGCACCGCCGCAACGATCATGAAAGCTTCGAAAGACATATCCCGCTAGCCCCTCCCCGTTCCCGGACTGGGCCGGACAAGCACCAGCGCGCCGATCAGCGCCGCCAATAGCAGCACCGATACCGCCTCGAAGGGCAAGACGTAGTCGCTGATCAGTAGGTCGGCCAGTCCCGCTTCCTGCACTTCGGCCTGGTCCTCGGGACTGGTGACGCCTTCTTCGGTCAGAACTTCGCCGGTGAGCGTAGTCACCGAGTTGGTCTGCACCAAGTCCACGCGCGCTTGTTGGTCGGCGGGCAGGAATTCCCATTTGGTGTCCACGGCCACCGTTACCAGTGCGGCCAACAACAGAGCGGCAAAGACCACCGCCGGGATCTGCAGCCGGTTGGGCAGGTTGCCCCGTTGGACGTCCCGGGTCAGCATCACGGCGAAGATGATCAGGATGGCGATAGCCCCGACATAGATCAGAACTTGTACCACGGCTAGGAACTCGGCACTGAGAAGGACGAAGAATCCGGCCACGGCGATGAACACCACGATCAAGAGCAGGGCGGCGCGGAACAGGTCCGGCGCCAACACCACTCCCAGCGCGCCACCGATGGCCATCACGCTCAGCATCCAAAAGATGACGTCTTGAAAGAGCATCTAATCGGCGTCCTCGTTGGGTACCGGAGCGGGCGGGGCTTCGCTGTCTTCGACGAAGGACGAGTCCACCGGGGGCTCTTGGGGGAGCAGGTCCGAGGGCACGGGCCGGGAGATATTCATGCCCGCCTTCTCCCTCTGATGCCACTGCCACGACTCACGGCCCACCTCCTGCCAGTCGAGCGGTCGGCCGCTGCTGGGGTCGTAACCTATGTCCTCGAGCTGTGGGCGGAACCAAGTGCTAGGTTTTTTGTCGGCCTGGCGCAGGTCGTCGATGCTAATGACCATCTTCTTCCTGGAATACTGTCCCTGCTCGAACCCGCTGCCCATGAACAGTGCGTCATACGGACAGGCTTCGACGCATAGTCCGCAGAACATGCACTGGTTTATCGCGATGTCGAAGACCTCCAGCTTGTATTTGTCGCCCTCGGCAGGGGCGGTCTCGCTGGGGGTGGTCACGATCTTGATGATTCCCAGGGGGCAGTACTTGGCGCAGGACGCGCAGCCGGTGCACCGCTCCTCGTACCAGACGAACTCCTCGCCCCGGAACCGTGGGTGTTGCTTGACCCGTTCTTCCGGGTACTGGACCGTGAATGGTCTCTTGGTGAAGTTCCGTAACGTGACCATCAGGCCCTTGACCATTGCTATTCCGTACATACTAGTCGGCCTCCCCGGTGGAGAGAGTGGCGCCCGTAACCGGTCCGGCTGGGCGGACCTTTTCCTTGATCATCGTCCCGAAGACCAGCAGGCAGGTGATGGCCACGCCGAAGTTGATCCCAGCCATGATCCAAAGATCGGTCGTATCCAGGTTGCCGGCGCCGTCGCGCAGGAAGAAGACCTCCAGCGCGGTGGCGAACAGGTTGATGATGCTCAGTGGCAACAGGAACTTCCAGGCGAATGCCAGCAATTGGTCGATGCGCAGCCGCGGAAAGGTTGCCCGTATCCAACTGAAGATGAAGGCCAAGACGCCGAGCTTCATGAGGAACCAGGCCCAGCCCAGGTAGCTGGAGAAGGGGCCGGACCAGCCGCCGAGGAACAAAGTGACCATCACGGCGGAAGAGGTCAGGACCGCGCCGAACTCGGCCGCTTGAATCAACGCGAATTTCACACCGCTGTATTCGATGTGATACCCGGCGATGATCTCGGACTCGGCCTCGGCTATGTCGAAGGGCGTGCGGTTCAGTTCCGCCGACGTTCCCGCGAAGAAGACGAAGAATGCCAGGGGCTGCACTAATAGGAACGGGACCGTCTGGGCGGAGACGATGTCGTTCAACGACATGGACCCGGCCACCAGCACCACGCCCAGCAGCGACATGACCACCGGGACCTCGTAGCTTATGAGCACCGCCACGCCCCGGGACGCGCCGAACATGGCGTACCGGTTGTCTGAGGACCATCCGGCCATGAAGATGGCGATCGATGTTATCGAGGTGACCGCCAAGATGTACAGAACGCCCACGTTCAGGTTGGCCAGGGCCGTGTCTTTGGCGAATGGCACCACGGCCATCATCAGCACCACTGGCGCCAGCATGGCCACCGGGACAATGGCGAATACGATGCGGTCGGCTCCTCTCGGGGTCAGGTCTTCTTTGACCAGCAATTTGACCAGGTCGGCGAGGGGTTGGAGCGAGCCCATGGGCCCCCAGCGGTTGGGCCCGATCCGGTTGTGGAACCGGCCGATAAGCCGCCGTTCCACCCAGGAGAATAGACCGGCCCCCAGCAGCACGCCGTTCACCAAGATCATCATCATGGCCATGCCGGCAACCGCGTAAGACAACCAGCAAGGCAGCACGTTGCCTACGCCGTCGTAGATCACCCGGAACAAGAGGGTGTCGTAAAGGATGTTGTCTGGGCCTAGAACGCAGTTCATCGGTCCACTTCACCCATATTGATGTCCAAGCTGCCCAGCGTCACGATCATGTCCGCCAGTTTCCAGCCCACCAGCAGATGCTCGGTCACGGTTAGGTTGATCAGGGACGGCGACCGCACTTTGCACCGGTATGGGCTGATGCCGCCGTCGGACACCAGATAGAAGGCCAGTTCGCCCTTGGAAGCCTCAACCCGCCCGTAGGCTTCGGCGCCGCCCGGGGGCCGCAGTATCAGAGGCACGTCCGCCCGGATGGGGCCAGGCTCGATCTGCTGGATGCACTGCTTCACCATGCGGATGCTCTGGTGTATCTCCTGGATGCGCACCCAGAACCGGTCATAGTTGTCGCCACCGGTGGCGGTCGGAATGTCGAACTCCATGCGGTCGTAGGCATCGTAGGGGTCCATCTTGCGCCAGTCCCAGTCAGATCCGCTGGCCCGGAGCACCGGTCCGCTGACCGAGGCGTTGATGGCCACGTCCAAAGGAAGCAGGCTGACCCCGCGCGTGCGGACCATGACTATCTCGTTCTCCAAGATCAGTTGCTCGATCTCTTTGTACTCAGACTCAAAATCCTTCAAGAACTGGTCCAGGGCCGGCCAGAAGTCGTCTGGGGCGTCGAAAAAGACGCCGCCGGGGCGCATGTAGCTCACTGTGATCCGCGCTCCGCAGAGCATCTCGAACAGATCTAGTATCCGTTCCCTGGAACGGAAGGCGTACATCAATGGGGTGCCCAACGTCCCCAGGTCCTGCAGGAAGAAACCGATGCCCATCAGGTGGCTGGCCACCCGCTGTAGCTCAGCGGTTAACGTCCTCAGGTACTTGGCCCGCTGGGGGACCTCTACGCCCAGCAGCCCCTCAACAGCCAGACAGTAGGCCTGGTTGTTGATCATGGACGAGACGTAGTCCAAGCGGTCGGTGAGGGTGACGATCTGGGTGTAATTGCGCTCTTCAGCCAGCTTCTCGGTGCCGCGGTGGAGGTAGCCGAAGATGGGCTCAACCTCCAATATCTCCTCACCGTCAAAGGTAACGCGCAACCGGAACACCCCATGTGTACTGGGGTGCTGCGGCCCGATATTAACCGTCATCGGCTCAGTTTTGATCGGCATGGTGGTTAAGTTCTTGCCCCGGTAACCGGGAAGGATGAGGAGAACAAAAATCCCCCCTTGATCCCCCTTTTGTAAAGGGGGGAGATTACGAAATTGGCGCCGAAAGCCCCCCTTTCGTAAAGGGGGGTTGGGGGGATTTTCGCCCTCACGCCACATGACAGCGCCACTACAAATAATCCTTCCGCAAAGGGTGGCCTTCGAAGCCTTCCCACAGCATTATTCTTTTCATGTTGGGGTGTCCGGAAAAGCTGATCCCCATCAGGTCCCAGATCTCCCGCTCCTGGAAATCGGCCCCCCGCCAAATGTGGTAAACCGAAGGCAGGCTCAGGTCGTCTCGGCCGTTCAAGCGTGTCTTGACGATGGCCGTGTGTCTTTTGTTCATTGAAGTCAGGTGGTAGACGACCTCAAAATGGTCGATGTAATCGACGGCCGAGATGGAGTTCAGGAAATTGAAATCCAGCGCACTATCGGATTTCATGAAACCGGCGACATCGGCGATCTTCGGAGACTTGACCCAAAGCACGCCGTCAACCATCTGTTCCACAGAGTCGGGAACTCCGGCGGCGACTTTTTCTGCCAAGTCCTCGCCGGTCAATTGCTGCACGGCCATCAAGAATTATCCGGTTTCGAGCCCCGGTTGAAGGGGTTCAGATTGGGGCCGTTGGGCAGGTTGTGATACTTCTTGATCTTCTCGTGAAGTTCCATGATTCCGTAGAGCAGGGCGTCGGGGCGGGGCGGGCAGCCCGGAACATAGACATCCACCGGAACGATGTGGTCCACGCCGGGCACCACGCTGTAGGAACCGTAGTAGGGGCCGCCGCTGGTGGCGCAGACACCCATGGATATCACCCACTTGGGCTCGGCCATCTGATCGTAAATACGTTTGATGGCCGGGGACATCTTCCAGGTCACGGTACCGGCCACGATCATCAGGTCGGCCTGCCGGGGCGAGGCGCGGAAGGCCTCCATGCCGAAGCGGGCGATGTCGAAACGGCCCATGGCGCTGGCAATCATCTCGAAGGCGCAGCAGGCCAGGCCGAAGGTCACCGGCCAAAGGGCCGACTTCCGGCCCCAGTTGACCAGGGCGTCCACGGAAGTGATCATCAGGTTGTTCTTGAGGTCGTCCGGGACGTCGATGGTGGGCTCGGCCAGGGGTTCGATGGACGAGTCTTTCAGCTCCTGGACCAGCGACCCTTCATACCGGTCCAACTCCCAGGTGCGCGACTGCAGGGGCCCGTCCCCTTGAGATAGTTCTAACGGCATCGGCTCTAACCCCACTCCAGGTCGTTCTTGCGCCAGGCGTAGGTTAGTCCCACGACCAGTATCCCCACGAATACCGCCATCTCAATCAGCGCGAACAACTCAAGTTGATTGAACTTGGCCGCCCAGGGATAGAGGAAGACAACCTCGACGTCGAATATGACGAACAGGATGGCGAACATGTAATAACGGAAGTTGAACAACTCCCAGCGGCCGCCGATGGGCTCGACGCCGCACTCGTAGGTATCTGATTTGACCTCGGTGGGCTTGTTGGGCCTGAGGCCGATGCGGCCCGCCATGGACGACATCATCAGTATGCTGATGGGAACGCCGATGGCCACCGCCGTGAAGATGGCGATGAGTCCGTATTCGCGGAAATAATTATCTAACATGGCCTGTTGCTTACTCTGGGCGTAATGGGGTCTCGGCAGATGGCCCCGGAATCGTCCCAGATTATAGCAGAGAGACCCAGGCCTTTACAGGTGAGAATCACGAAGTCTGCCTGCAAAATCCCCCTAACCCCCTTTACGAAAGGGGGATTTCGGCAGTCCATCACCGCCTTTTCCAGTCTCCGGCTGGCTGGTAGTATTAGTCCACTCGATCTTAGCCACGGTTACCGCCGAATAAGAGCCCAGAGCAGGGGGAGAATTGACCACAGCCCAAGGGCCTCTAGTGGGTCTGAAAGTCCTTGACCTTTCCATCATCGTCGCCGGGGGCACCGCCAGCAGCCTATTGGCCGACTTCGGGGCCGAGGTTGTTAAGGTGGAACGCCCCGGCAGCGGCGACCCGCTCCGCAATTGGGGGCCCTTCGCCAACGGCGTCTCGCTGTGGTGGAAGGTCCACTCCCGCAACAAGAAGTCCATCACCTTGAACCTGGGCACACCCGAAGGCCAAGATATCCTCAAGCGACTGGCGGCTGAGGCCGACGTTTTGATCGAAGGGTTCCGGCCCGGCGCCATGGAGCGCTGGGGACTGGGGCCGGACGACCTCCAAAAGGTGAACCCCAAGCTGGTTATGCTGCGTTTCTCGGGGTTCGGACAGTCTGGCCCCTACAAGGACCGGCCCGGCTTCGGCACCATCGCCGAGTGCATGAGCGGCTACATAAGCATGACTGGTTTCCCGGATACCCCTCCCAACCTGCCGCCGATACCTCTGGCGGACGAGATCGCCGGGGTGTTCGGGGCCATGGCCGGCATGATGGCGCTATATCACCGTGATGTGCCCAACGGGGGCGGGGACGCTAACGCCAAAGGCCAGGTGGTGGATGTCAGCCTATTCGAGCCGCTGTTCCGTCTCTGCATCCCTCACATCACGATGTTCGACATGCTGGGCATCAACCGGGAGCGGGTAGGCAACGATTTCCCCGACGCCGCGCCGCGAAGTCTGTATAAGACTTCCGATGACCGCTGGCTCGGTCTGTCGGCCACCTCCCAGAGCACCTTTGAGAGCCTGGCCCAAGCCATGGGAATGCCGGACCTCATCAACCGGCCCGAGTTCAAGGACAACGCCGCCCGCCTGGAGAACCGGGAAGCGCTGAACGACGAGCTCCAAGGGTGGCTGGGGCAGCGGGACTTGAAGGAGACGATGGACCAGCTGGTCCCCGCTGGCGGGGTGGTGGGCCCGGTCTACGACGCCGCCCAGATCATGGCCGATCCCCACTACCAAGCCCGCGAAGACATCATCGATATCGACGACCCGGAGCTGGGCCAGACCAAGATGCTGGGTATAGTCCCCAAGTTCAGTGAGACCCCCGGCGCCGTAGAACACGCCGGCCCCACCGTCGGCCAGCACAACAGCCACATCTACGGCTCGTGGCTGGGGCTGGGCGAGGACGAACTGGGGGAGATGGCCGGGCAGGGGACCATCTAAGATGGGGGCCCAACTCCTCATCGCCACCGGCAATCCCGGCAAGATGCGGGAGTATTCCGACCTGCTGCGGGACATCCCGTTTGAGTTGGTCTCGCTACGGGACTTGGGTATTACCCATGAAGTTGCAGAGACCGGAGAGACCTTTGAGGAGAACGCCTGGCTGAAGGCCTCGGAGTACGCGGCCATCTCTGGGCTACTGACCCTGGCCGACGACTCGGGACTGGAGGTCGATGCCCTATCCGGGGATCCGGGTATCCATTCTGCTCGTTACGGCGGCGATTCCTGCACCAGCGACGATGACCGGGTCCAGTTGCTGCTGAAAAACATGCAAGACTTCCCGTGGGAAGAGCGGGGGGCTCGGTTTAGGTGCGTGATTGCTATTGCAGAGCCCCAGGGCGCTAAATCCCCCCTAATCCCCCTTTACGAAAGGGGGGGACTGGCTTCCCCCTTTCGTAAAGGGGGACGGGAGGGGGATTTTCGCTCCGCCGCCGCAGACACGCCCACCAACGCCACCCTCATATCCCAATCCGAGGGATTCGTGGCCGGAATGATACAATACACCCCCGAGGGAGACGACGGTTTCGGCTACGACCCGGTGTTCTACCTGCCGTCGTACGAAAAGACCGTCGCCCAACTCCCACTGGACGTAAAAAACCAGATCAGCCACCGGGCCAACGCCGCCCAACAAGCGGTGGAAACCCTTAAAAAGCTGACCCCTGGTATCCAATAACTAAAAGCGGATAGCCAACGAATGCTAACTGATAAATTCGGCAGGCCCATGCGTGACCTGCGTATCTCCGTCACGGACCGGTGCAACTTCCGGTGCCCCTACTGCATGCCGGCCGAGATCTACGGCGAGGCTTATGAGTTCTTGCCTCGAGCCGACATCCTCACATTTGAAGAGCTGACCCGGCTGGTGCGCATCTTCGCCGAGTTGGGCATCGTAAAACTTCGCGTCACTGGCGGCGAACCCCTGCTGCGCAACGATCTACCCAAATTGCTGGGAATGCTGACCTCCATCGACGGCATCGACGACCTTACGCTGACCACCAATGGCTACCTGCTCAGCCAGTTCGCCCAACCGCTGAAGGATGCGGGACTTCAGCGCATAACCATCAGCCTAGACAGCCTGGATGACGAGGTCTTCAAGGCCATGAACGGCCGCGGATTCACAACAGAAAGGGTCCTCGCGGCCATCGAGACCGCCAAAGAGGTTGGACTCTCGCCAATAAAGATCAATTGCGTGGTCCAAAAGAACGTGAACGACCACACCATCGTCGACCTAGCCCGCCACTTCAAAGGGTCGGGCCACATCGTCCGCTACATCGAATACATGGACGTTGGCAACCGCAACGGCTGGCGGTCGGAACACGTGGTGCCCGCCGACGAGATCATCGCCAAGATCGACGCGGAAATGCCCCTGGAACCCGTCGCAAGCAACTATCAAGGCGAGGTGGCCACAAGGTACCGTTATAAGGACGGCAGCGGTGAGATCGGTGTCATCGCCTCGGTAACCAAACCGTTCTGCGGCGATTGCACCAGGGTCCGGCTGTCCACCGACGGCAAGATCTTCACCTGCCTCTTCGCTGGCGATGGTGTCAGCCTGAAAGACCCCATGCGCTCCGGCGCCGATGATAACGAACTGCGAGACTTGATCACCGGCATCTGGAAAGTTCGCTCCGACCGCTACTCGGAGGAACGGGCCGCGTCGCCCAACGGCGAAGGTGCCCCAAGAAAGATCGAGATGTACCAGATAGGGGGTTAGCTGAAAGCTACATGCAGAGCAACGACATAGTCATCCACACCGACGGCGCTTGCAAAGGAAACCCCGGACCGGGCGGCTGGGGAGCCGTCATCGAACAGAACGGCGGCCAGGTCAAACTATCCGGAAGCGAGCCCCAGACTACCAACAACCGCATGGAAATGACCGCCGTCATCAAAGGCCTGGAGGCCGTCGACCCTTCGGACAAGGTGCTGATCAGCTCTGACAGCACCTACGTGATCAACACCATGACCAAAGGCTCGAAACGCAAAGCGAACCACGATCTCTGGGAGCAATTGGACCGGCTGGTCGGCAGCCGCAACGTCTCTTGGCGCTGGGTGCGGGGCCACAACGGCGACCGAGGCAATGAACTGGCCGATGCGTTGGCCACAAAAGAAGCAGGCACCGCGAGGTAGCGGTCCTTCGGGAGTACCAAGTTATGTCAACGGCCAACAACCCCGAACTACATCTGACCCATCTGGACGAACAGGGCAATGCCAAGATGGTCGATGTGGGAGATAAAGATGTCACCAGCCGAGAGGCCGTGGCCCGCGGCCATGTGTCGGTCCAACCCGAAACTTTGCGGCTGATCAAAGAGGGGCTGATGAAGAAGGGCGACGTCCTGACCATCGCCCAGTTGGCCGGCATCATGGGCGCCAAAAAGACATCGGAGTTGATACCTCTGTGCCATCCGTTGCCGCTGGACCGGGTGGACGTTGAACTGGAACTGGACGAAGCAGAAAGCCGAATCAACATCACCGCCACCACCAAGACCACAGCCCGTACCGGCGTGGAGATGGAAGCCATGACCGCCGTGTCTGTGGCCGCCTTAACCCTCTACGACATGTGCAAATCAGTGGACCGCGGTATGCGCATCGAGGCCGTCCGCCTAGTCAAGAAAAGCGGCGGCCGCAGCGGCGACATCAACCTAGAATAGTGGCTCACCGGTTTTTAAGAGACAACCGTTCCCGAATGTCGTAGGCGCGGGTTTTTAACCCGCCCCTAGTGGCCTCGCCGACCCCCTAACTAGAAATTCCCTTCCGGCTCCATCCCCATGAAGAACTGGCCTGCGGTCTCGAAGTGCGTGGACCTCCCCTGGATATGCTGGGACACCACGTGGATGTCCTGGAACTGGCGTTGGATGGGATTGGTGTCCAGTATCGCGCTGGAGCCACACAGAGTGTAGGCGGTCTCAACCACTTCCTTGGCCTTCTGTATCCCGAAAGTAGCCGCCAGCCTTAGTTTGACCCGCTGCTCCGTGGTCAACGGCGTCTTGGAAACCGCGCTGTCCCAGACCGAAGCGTGGGCCTCCCGAAGGAACGCTTTTGCGGAATGCCAGACGGCTTCGGCCTCTCCGATGATTCGCTGCGTGGTGGACTCATCCCGTAGCAGCCTGGATGCCCGTCCCGGCACCTTGCTTTCAGCCAGCTTCATGGCGGTGCCCAGGCTGGCTTTGGCGATGCCCAGGGCCACGGTTGAGAACCCGGATGCGAACAGCAATGTCGTCGGGATGCCGTATACCGAACCATCCTCCCGCATCGGGCCGGCCGGGTCGTAAGTCCTGTTCTCCGGAACGAAATGGTCATCTACTTCAAAGCTGAAACTGGCTGTGCCCCGGAGGCCCTGAACCGGCCAAAAGTCCACGAAATCAACTTCATTCTTGGGCATCAGCATGATTCGGTGGCCCTCCCGTCCGAAGCCCGGCGCCGGCGCATCCCCAGGCCCAACGATGGGCGCCCGCCCCGCGACCCAGGTTGCGTGGGAGATCCCGCTGCTGAAGTTCCACCGCCCGGTGAGCCGGTAGCCACCGTCGCAGGGCACCGCTCTGACGGTGGAATCGGGTGGCCCGTTGGTCACGACGGCCCGGTCATCGGCGTAGATCTCCTGCGCGGTCTCCAAGGTCATTCGCAACGAGTTCGTGGAGTGGACGTTGTTCTGGTTGATGCACCAGCCGGTGCTGCCGTCCGCGGCGGCGAATATCTCCAGTATGCGGAGAAAATCCGGATGTTCCAGTTGGGCGCCGCCCAGAGACCGGGGTAGTAGGAGCCGGAAGAAACCCTTGTCGGCTATCTGTCCGGCCAGTTCTACGGGAATCTGCCGTTCGCTGTCAATCTGGTCCGCCTGGGCGGCCACTCGCTCCGCCAGTTCATGAGCGGTGTCGAAATAGTGTTCGAGGTCGTGCTGGGCAATCGCCATGTTTCTCTCGCTTTGTAAGATCTAGTCCCGTTCTGAGATGGGCTTATGAATCTCTAGGGTTCAGTCCTCGCTCCGGCGTTCTATCTCCGCCTGAAGCAGTTGCACTGCCACTGTGGCGAAGGCGATGTATTGCTCCGGAGGCAGGTCCAACTCTGTGAATTCCTCCACTTGGTCGATGTCAGCCGGACCGTCGGGTCCTGGAATACTCCTCAGGTCCAACTCCGATATCTCGCCGTCGGGCAGGACCACCACGCAGCCCAATTCGGGCGGCGGCTGTACCGCTGACCCTGGTGGCAGGTCCAGTTCGATGGCCCGGAGCGTGCTCATTCCGTAGAAGGGAGGGAACGGCCGCAGGCGCGAGGCAAGCTCGGCCACGGCCGCCCGCAAACGCACCGCGGTCTCTCGCGAGTGCTGTTCCGGCGATGCGTGAGGGCCTGGTGAATCGGACGAAGAATCGCGTTTTTGTTCTTCAGAGGCGGTCATTACTCATTGATTCTAAACCGCCAAACGGCCCCACGCCAATTGACACTGTTAAACAGCCGCCATTAACATTGATGGGTCGAGTCCCCCCGATGTATCGGGGAGGCGCTCGACATTTTATCGAGGCACATCTTGGCGGCTGGCCGGGTGGTCTCTAGGTGGCACCGTAGCTCAGTGGTTAGAGCGGGCGCTTCATAAGCGCTAGGTCACTGGTTCGAACCCAGTCGGTGCCACCATTTGACAAATAGACGCACAAATGTGAGGCTAAAAGCAGCTTTCCCCGGAGGGTTGCCATGACTTCCAAAACGACTAGTTCGAATGTTTGTGCGCCTAATTCTGGACCAGGATCCATCCCAGATGACGACCTGATTCGCGGTTTCCTCCTCGCCCTCGAAGCCGGCGGACGTAAGCCACGGACTCTTTTTATCTACGAAGATAGCATCCGTAAGCTTTCTGATTTTTCCAGAGAGCACAGCTTTCCTAGCCTGGTTACCATGGACCGAAATACGATTCGGCATTGGCTCGCCAGTCTCCATCAACAGGGAAACAAACCCGCAACTGTTTCCATCCGCTACCGATCGCTCAACCGATTTTTCCGTTGGTGTGTCGCAGAAGGTGAAAGGGCTGACAACCCGATGGACCACGTCGAGCCTCCAATAATCCCAAGCGAAATCCAGCCCTACTACCAGCCCAACGACGTTGAAACGGTGATCAAATCCATCGGACGCAGCACCCCATACAACCTCCGCGACGCCGCTGTGGTAATGATTCTATTCGACACCGGCGTCCGAGCGTCGGAGTTATGTGGGATGAAATCAGATGACATGGACTGGCGGGACAAAACGATTCTAGTCACCGGAAAAGCTAGTAAGCAGAGGCGAGTCAGTATCGGAAATAATTCGGCGATGGCGATTGAGAGGTATTTGCGGAAAAGGAGAACCAAATCAGATTGGCTCTGGTTAGGATCTGGCAACAAGCCCCTGACCACTAATGGGCTTCGAATGATGTTGCAACGCCGGTTCAATGAGGCAGGGATAAAGTTCCGAGGCGCACATGCCTTCCGGAGAGGATTTGCCATGGAATACCTGGCGTCTGGCGGCCAAGAAGGCGATCTCAAAGAATTAGGTGGTTGGCAGGATTACGCAATGGTATCCCGATATGCAAAAGCCAACGCTGGAGAAAGGGCAATCAAGGCGCACAAGAAACTAAGCCCTGGAGACAAGCTGAAGGTAAGGTGACAACGAATTGTGCCCTAAAACTTTTGAGCCAAAAGAGCCTGTGATTTCTTCTGGCCTGGCAGATTGGTGGACACAGCTGTTAGCCGAGTTGGTGGACGAATGGCGAACAGAGACTATACCAGAACGCGACAACCTACTAGGTGACAAGCAAAGCGACAACAAACGGCATGTGATAGTCCGCGGAAGTTTTTTGGACCACTTCTTTAGAGACGACCGAACCACTGCCATCATTGACGAATGGGTCAGTCATTCACCGCCGTTGGGGGAGAAATTCCTGGAACTCGCTAGCGCTGCAGACGGCCTCGCTGCCGTATTAGAGGCCCAGGAGGAGAAGATCCTCCTGACGTATGAGAACGAATTTATAGTGCCGACCGGGAGCGACGAAAAGATCAAGTTGTTGGTCCGGAATACCAACAGCAAATTGAGACGCTTCCGATCGGAAGTTATGAAATACTGGAATAGCGACGAGTTCCGGCAGGTCGTAAGCGAGATCAATGACTTCGTAGAGGATATGCGGCTCCCGTGGAAATGGCTGGTGTGGGAGGTATTCGGAGTTTACCTCGCCAGGGTATTCGTTAAAGACTTCTCATGGAGATTCACAGATGCGTTGGATATCGAGGACATAAGCCAGTCTCAGCCAGCCCCAGAATCTCATTTCGAGTCTCTTTTTGACACGCGGGCTGGCGAAACAGTGGGGCAAGCGACGCAACGATTGGAAACGGAGTTGGAAAAGGTTCGGGAAGCCGGTGAAGAGTTGACCAGGTTCGTCGAGCCGCTACCAAAAGGAAGGTTTCCCCGTAAAACAGCGATCCTCGAGAAGTATGCCCGATGGTTTTATTTCCAAAGGGTTTGTGGTCGGTCCGTCACTTCCATTGCTCGAAGCGAATTCCTTGAGAATCAAACACAAAATGATGACCGCAGAAAGGACATTCGCGACGGTATAGAAAAAGCCGAAGCACTACTATCCATCTGCAGATAATCATCAGGCCCAGGCGATCCGAACGGTAGGCACGGTTTTAGCGGTTAGTCTCAAAATCATGTCTGTGGTGGACTGCTGTACACGCCTATGAACAAAAAACGCCTGACTCTTAATCAGTAGGTTCTCGGTTCGACCCCGAGGCGGGTCACCAACATTGTAGGCACGAAAAAGCCCGGGCTCGAGAAACCCGGGCTTTTCTTTTTTCGTTTTTTATCTTGCTCGAGACCCCTCACAAATCTGACATGGGGAGTTTACCTAAATCGATATTCCCCCATTGGCAGCATTAGCAAATCTTGCTTTGATGGGCACATGAGTTTAAGGATCCATAAAGTAGCTAGCGTATTCGGGGTATCCCCAGACACGATCCGAAGATGGGCTGATACGGGGATACTGCGGTTTTACAGGCTTCCCAGCGGAGAACGCAGGTTCCATGAGGACGATGTACTTCTGTTCGGGGAATTCTGGTTCCCTGAGACGCCGGTACAAATACCTCAAGCATGCGGTGGAAATCATGAGTAGAGCCGCCGAACGGGAGCGGATCCGGCGCTTGCGCATCAGGTTAGCTGCACTCCGCCGCCACGAAGCAGCCAGGAATCCGATAACCGGTAAATCTGACCTTGCCGTGGCCGCAGGGCAGGCTAGCGGGCGGAAAAGAGAAGGAGATCGTGTCTGGGGGCTTGAATCCGCCCTTAAACGATGGCACCCCAAAACCTATGAGGAGGCCAACGGTGCCACTCCGTAGAACGGCCTTCGCGCGGTTTTAGGCAATCAACAGGAATAAGGAGAATAAACGATGAAACTCGAAATCCTCAACTGTCGGGAGTGCGGGCTCACATTCGGAGTCGACGAGAAAGCAATCGAGGACGACGAATTGGTGACGTGCCCGAAATGCGACGCCGAGGTTGACGTCGAAGAAGATGCAGCGGTAGTCCGCTAAAAATTTATCCCCCAGGGCCGACTGGTAGCAAACGAGTGGGGCGTGGACCCGCTTAATGAGCAAACCGTATTGGCCTGTTTGACAATGGGCGGAGGGCGCGCTAGAGAAACTCCATTTGGCCGTCGCCCCGTAATAAGAGAAGGGTTTTGTTTTTACTACCCTCTGGTTGTGCGTTCCCCTAGAAGGTACTTAACTTGTAAAACGTAGGGTTGGCTACCGATGCGTATCGAAATCAATGGTTTCAGTCCTTCCTCTATCCTACGTAGTCTGCTCAAGCAAAGAGGTTCGTATATTTCTTAAAGTCGCCACCAGATAGCAAATCCACACTGGTAGTGCAACGATAGCTATGGATAGGGCTTCACCTGGAGACTCTTCACCAGGGTTGATATCTAAAAGAACGTAACGAAGTGTTTCAGGTATTCCAGTCGCTAGAGAGACGATAGTGACTATAGCGAAAATCACCAGGCCAGCCATCAAATACAGCCTTCTTAGCAAGTCCGACCGTTCATCCCCCCTTTCTAGCCACCATCTACCCAAGAAATGTACCAATAGCAGGAACATGCCAATCACCGCCAAGCTCACACCGTTGATTAGGCTGCCTTTCATTTCAAGTTCAACTTTCTCAGGTAAAGAGCGGGTTTCATCCTCAGTATCAGCGGGGTGATCTTCATTCTTCTCACGCTGTTGGTCGTCTCGATGCTCCTCGTACACGTTGCCATAGCTGAATTCTCGACCAACCATTTCTCCGAACCCAACTTTGAGCAGGGTCGACACTCCCCCTAGCCCACCAAGGCCGACACTGATCAGAATCACAACGTAGAAATAGACTCTGAGTGCGCCTCTATAAGAGAAACTAATGGGTAGGTCTGCCTTGATTTTTAATATGAAATAGACGATACCCACTATGATTAGGATTGGTATCGCCAGACCTAGAATGGGAAATATAATGTCCATTCGATAATGTTAGTTCTCCAGGTCGTGATTTGCCCTTAATGTCTGCCCTTGTTTTCACCTATTTGGCCCTGAGGCCCATAAAGCGGGTGCCGCAGGATAGTCAGCGCTCGAAGAGGCCGGGGTATTCGCCACCAGGTCCAGCGTCTCCCGGTTGCTGAACAGCCAGCCGCCGTATGCGGGTATAGAGCTAGGGGTCTAACGGTCTTCGGCAATAATATGTCGGTATAACTGAGATACCACCAAAAACTTAGGCGCGAAGATCGTCCAAAGTCGCTGAATTAACGAGCTTAGAAAATTGATGGAACTGTAAGTTCTGCGGGGCTTTACCTGGACGGCCAGAAATCCCAAATGTAATCGGTTCTGATAATCTCCAAAGACGCCCGTCTTTGAAAGTAATTAGTTTTCTCCCAGGCTGGTCATAGCCAGTACCTTCGGTATGTTCGAGGTCGGGTATGTCATCATCTGCTGGGTCGAGAATCCGATCTACCTCTCCGATAAACTGAACTTCGAACACCGCCATCTCCCCCTGATCTCTCCTTTACGAAAGTGTCTCACTTTTGCTGGTTGCCAACACTCAAACGAAGGGGCTTCTTTCATCTTTGGCGCCGGGCAAAAAAAGGGTGAGTTAGGGGGTCGGATGGTCGATCAAAGAGCCCTCGGAGGCTTAGACAGGCTGACCACTCCCGCGCCTATGAGTGCTATGACGGCGAAGGTTAGGAAGGCGACCTGGTAGCTGCCATTGATGTCGAAGGCCAGCCCGGATAGAACCGGACCAATGGTCTGACCGATCTGAACCCCGGTCTCACCAATTCCACGGATGTTGCCGATGGAACGGCGACCGAAGTAGGATGCGTAGGCCACCGGGGGAATGACATTGCCGCCGGAACCTACGATTCCGATGACTGCCGACACCGCGAATGCCGCGATGACTGAGTGGACCGATAACAAAGCCATTGTGGAGCCGGCGGTGAGGACCATCAAAAAGCCCATGGCCCACCTTACCGGGATCCGCTCGATCGCCGCTCCCCAGACCAAACTCCCAATGGCATTAACGATTCCGTTGATCGTGATTGCCGTGGCCACCAGGGTCAGGCTCAATCCCCGATCCAGAAAGAACGCACCGATATGTACCGAGACACCGGCTTGGATCAGAAATAGTGCCCCGACAACCCCGGTCAGCACCCATAGGGATTTCGTGCCCATCGCTTCCCGGAGCGTCCAGTCGACTTCGCCCTTGCTTGGCGGGGCCTGAGGTTCTACGGTCTTCGCTCCCGGTGTGATTGCAGAGTTAGGCGGCAGGCCATCAGGTTCCAATCCGAGGTCTTCCGGCCGTTCCACGATCAGCAAGGCTGCAGGCAACACCGACACGGCGACTACTGTGATTCCCAAAGCAATCCAAGCTGCGCCGATGCTCCAATGGGATATGACCAATGATGCGATCTGGATGCCCAGGATATTTCCGGCCGCCCCGGCCAGATATATCACCCCTATGGCCCGCCCCCGCTTCCTGATGAACCATCTTGATACCACGGCCCCGGACCCGATCTGCACCGGAACGTGGAAGATTACTCTTCCAGTGGCGAAACCCAGATAGAAGAAGGCCGGTACTGTTGCCCATGCCAGTGATGTTACGGCGACGCCCAGGATCACCATGCTCACAGAGAGAATCAGCCGCGCGCCGTAGCGGTCCACAGCCCAACCGATGACCGGAGAGACGAAGATTGACGCGATCGCCCCAACGCTCACGGCGCCGGCGATCAGTGTCCGGCTCCACCCAAATTCTTCGGTCATCGGTGACAAAAATATCGCCAGAATGGAGACCGAGGGCGCCATCCGGGCGAAAACAGTCGTGCCCGCAGCAAATACGACTACCCACCCATAGTAGAAGGGCAACCGCGGGCTGAGGTATATGGCAATAGCCAGGGAAATATTATTCAACTACCAGGCGCCTAAAATGGTTTTCTAGTTTTATGCCATGCGTAGTGCTAAATATGATCACGTGTTGTGACGTGCGGATTTTAAGGCTAAAACCGGCCACGAACTGGTGCCACGTGTTGCCATGTGGTGAAACTTTCAGTGACTTTTGAGTGACGTTTTGGCTAATCGTCGATTCCATCTACGATGGCAAAATAAGTGTTTGCTGTGTTGTTAGTTCGGTTGGGTCGGATGGCTTGGTATTGGTCGCTGTTGTACCACGCAAGCGCCGAATCTCTATCCGGAAACTCAAATATGGCGTGGACGTCGGCCTGCCTACCAGTCACTTGGTTTTCGAGAATGGAAACTTCGGTGTTCCGCGGAACTAGGGCTTTCCCTCCGAACTCCGCAAGCAGACCAGGGATTTTCGACGCGAAACCAGATGCAAATTCTTCTTCATTTGTAACTTCCAGATGAATCATCACGTAAGCCTTAGGCATAGTGTCCTCCAACGCTGAATAGATTGGAGGATACTAACGGAAAGAGGCCTAATCGTCGAACCCTGAAATCCCGGCAATCACAATCCAGCCTTCCACGCAGGAGTCGCAGTACAGGCCAACGCCATCAGCATGCCGATGGACAGCAGGACATGGACGATAAGTGCTAGTGATATGGAAGATAGGTAGCGCATGGGTCAGGTCAGGCCAAAGAAAATCCTACCAAGAGCCAAACCAAGATCAAAGCTAAGCCAATAAATGGGATGATAAATACCAG
>Ga0208748_1000190_pt1 | contig 31585 bp, 47 predicted proteins | sample Knorr_S7_td_Bott_FD_185599 | JGI IMG/M metagenome (GOLD analysis project Ga0208748, IMG submission 185599) | Marine microbial communities from Southern Atlantic Ocean transect - Knorr_S7_td_Bottom_ad_4513_LV_A (SPAdes) (version 2) | ecosystem: Environmental > Aquatic > Marine > Oceanic | place... | reverse complement strand
ATTTTACTTAAAAATCGGTTTGCCTTTGGATGAAGTTCATAAATATTAATACTAACAATTTTTGTCATTTTATTAAAATTGATTGTTATTTTAATAAAATATAATAATCAATTTTATTAAAAAAATTAATAAAATAGATGTGTGAATATAAGTCAAATGATAAAGAAAATACTTTATTAGAACTTGGAAAAAATTCATCTAAATTTCCAACGAATAATCATCTTAGAGTTTCAACTGATAATCCAAATGATTTTAAATCTGGCCCTGGTTATGAAAATATACAAATAAAGTCTTTGATATGTGATAAGAATGGTTACAGATCATATTGTAAAATTAAAAAAGGAAATATTGAATATCCACATTATCACAATGGAAGATATGAATTATTTGTTATAAGTGGCAAATTAATGTATAAAAATTTAAAAACAAATGAGGAATTTATTTTAAAAAAAGGAGATTATTATTGTAATCCGGCAAATTTACCTCATATGTCAATTTGTATTGAAAAAAGTGAAGTATTTTGGATGTATAACAAAGAGCCAGATTGTCAATGCTTATAAATTTATTCATGTTTATAAATTTCAATATTTTTAATACCAAATTGAGCGGGGAAATTAACTAAAAATGCTTGACCGCAATACTTTTCATATTTTTGTAATTGGATTTTTGCCAAATTTGGTATTGACATTGAAGTTTTTAATTCAATTATAATGTCATCATTTATTACTAGGTCTGGTCTACAATGACCTATACAAATATTATCAAAAATAACAGGGAAAATTTTTTCAACTTCAACTTTCAAGTTATATCTTTTTGTTAAATGATGTTGCAAACATTGTTGATAAATTTTTTCAGAATGCCCTAAACCTATTTCAGAAATTATTTTATTGCCGGATTCTTTTAATATTTCTTCAATATTCATGTTTTATATTATATATTATATATTTCTCTATATTAATTATATTTATTTATTTCATTTTTAAGTAATTGACCTTCTTTATTTCTATTTGATGTTAATTCGTTCATAAATATTCCTTTGTTTACTTTTAAATTATAACATAGAAAATTTAATAAAAAGAACTTTTCAAAGATTTAAAGTATTTTTTGCCATTTTTGGTTATTTTAAAAGAAATAAGATCAGAGAATAAAAAACCACTTTCAATTTTTTTCAAAGAAGGAACTTTTTTATCATTTAAAACTTTAATTAATTTATGTTCAATAAGTTGAGCAATAAAGAAAGGATGATTTTTTTTATCAAAAGAATCAAAAAATACAGAAACCGATTTTGATTTCAAAGATTTTTTAAGAAGCTTTTCTGCTCTTGAAGATAAGACAACATTGTTCATAATATAATCTCATTTTGTTTGATAACTATATTATAACATAAGATTATTTAAAAACAATTATCAAATTTAATGTCTAATGGAACAATTTCGAATTGATATTTATTTTTTAATAACTGATAGTTATCTTCCATTAATATTTTAACTGCAATAACAAAATAATTGAAATTAGTTAAATTTATAACGATATAGTCTTCAATAACACAATCATTATCTGCATCAATGGCTTTAACATCAGGAATAATAATTGGATGCTTATTAATGATATTATTAAAGGTTTTTTCAGTGATTATTGATTTAATGAATTCAATAGCTTCAAAAAAACTCTTTTTAGGAACAATAGCAAATTCATTATTTTTAAAAAGAATTGTATAATCTGTTCTAATTGAAATATTAGAAAATTTCATAATTAATCCTTAGAAAAAACTTTCATTAAAATTTTATCCCAAAAAGTAGGGTTTTCCATTTTATATTTATTTTTAAACCATTCTCGAATGTTTTGTTCTATCAATATAGAAGCTTCTGAATAACCCATTTCAAAAGAAATAGGTTTTTCGTTATATTTTGGTTCAAAAGGAACAGGCAATGGTAATTTACCATAAGAAAAGCGTTCATGAATCCAAATAAGAGTTTCAGATTCATTACTATTGAGACGATCAGTTCTTTGTAGCCAAAGCATTCTTAATCTTTCAAGAGTATAAGAAAGCTCTTCTTCATTGATTTGATTAGTTTTTGAAAGCAATTTTTGATAAACTATTTCTTCTGTTTTTTTATCAAAAAGATTAGAATTTAAATGTTCCATAAGAATGCTCTGTTGATTTAAGAGTGTTTATTATATCAATTGAGAAATAATAAATCAATTAAAATTCATTGATATTGTAGTTTTTTCTACAATTATAAAAATCTTTTTCTATAGAAGAAAAAAAAGAATTAAGAACGGTAATCATTTGATTTTCATTAAAATCAAGATCATTCATAATTTTATAAAGATATTTAACATTTTCAGTTTTAAAAAAATAAGTTTTTGTCTTTTTAATATCAAACTTATTCTGTTTTAAAATATAACTATAAACATCTTCAAGAAATAAATTAAGATCTTCTGAAAAATTAAGTAATAAAGAGCCATGACAATATTTCGCAATAGCTTGTAAAAAGTGCCGATGGATTACATTAAATTTAGAATTCATAAATAAAAGTATTCTTTGCAAATAACAATGTTGTCAAAATTATCATTAAAGAAATCTTTGCATTCTCTTTCTTTAAAATCAATGTATTCACCATCAATTTCAATAAATCCATCATGCTTAAGTAAGTTTTCAACATCAGCAATAGAAAATTCAGAAATAGGAAGTCTCATTTGATGATATTCGTAACCTTCAATATCAGTGCCTTCTGCAAAAATAATTTTATCATTATCTTTACGATAAGCCACAAGAGCAGCTAATGCTTTATCATAGTTAATATTATTATCAAGAAAATCTTCCCAAGATAGTTCTTTTTGAACCAGTTCAAAACTTAAAGAAGAAAGTTGTGTATTATTAACAATTTTATGAACAGGTATTTCACCAAGATCACAATTTTGATTTTCTTCTGAAAAAGAATATTTAGAAAAAATGGTTTCGTCATTTTTAATAAGATTTATTTCTTCTTCTGTTAAATATCTTTTAGGAAAATAAGGTTTTACGGTAGTATCTGAATCTTCAATTCCCGTTTGGAAAATTACTTCATTTTTTGAATTTTTAATAAGAAATACATTAACTTTCATTAATTATTCCTTTAAGCTTCTACAATTGAACTAGCATATGCTAATCCAATTTCAAGTTCTTTAACCATTGAATCTTCTCCATATTCTTTCAATAACTTAGAAAAAGAAAGAACAGAATCATATGCTTCTGGTTGTTCTTGTAGTTCTGTTGAAATAAATTCACAATCCAACTCAATATTTTCAAGAATCATATCTCTTTCTTCATAATCATCAATAGAATTACGCTCTTTATTCATAGTGTCCAAAAAGTAATTTTGAGTTTCAAGAACAAGTTGAGAAAGTGTTTTCATTTGAATACCTTATTTATGAAAGAGATATTATTATATAAAAAAAGAAAGTTTAAGTCAACTAATTAAGCTAACTTAAACCATTTGTCACCTGATTCATAACCAGAAATAGCTAAAAATTGATAACCTTTTTTCATTAGAGATTTATTAGTCATTAATTTAGTTTGACGATTATCAAGAATATAACCAGAAGCTTCAAGAACTAAATGACCTTCACCAGTTTCATCTAAACAATAGACTAAACGAGTTCTTACGCCAGCTTCACGCATTAGTTTACGACAAGCTAATGAAAAATCATCACAGTCACCTGTAATCTTTTGAGAGCCATTATAAACTTCATCTGGCATAACCCATTTTTCCAAAACACCATATTGTTCTATGTCTGTTACATAAGTAAAATTGTTAAAAACTTTACGGTGTACAGATTGAGCGATACTTTTAATTTGTCTTTTTTTAAGATTTTTATACATAATAAATCCTTAATTAACAATCAGCATTTTGTTGTTCTGAATGAAGTTTTTTACAACCTTCAACAATAACTTGTTTTTCCGTAATATTCCATTCAACAGTTTCATTATCAATATCTTCATCTGTTGAAGCACAAGCGGTAAGAGATAGGGTTAGGAATAAAATTATGTATTTCATGTGTTTTCCAAATTGCTTATTAAGAGTGTATATTATAGCAATATGAAAGCTAAAAATAAAGAAATATATTAAAAAATTAGAGATTTTTTTATAATAAGAGCTTCTTTATTATAATTAAAAATAAAATCAAATCGTCCAGAATTAAAAAATTCAAAAAGTTTTTCATGTTTTTGTAACATTGATTTAAAATAATTATATTCTTTTTGTTCTAAAAGAAAAACAAGAAAATTATCAGTATGTATATCAGTATTTTCAATAAGATAATCAATTAAAGTATGATTATTTCGGTCATAGAGATCAATTAAGGTATGAAAAAAGCGTTCATGCTCTAATGAAACTTTATTAATGGAAACTATATATTCAACAGCTTCAACTTCATTCCAGCGACAATATTTATCAAATAAAAGAAAAAATCTAGAATCAAAAGTTTCTTTTGAGAGAACTTCTTTAATATCTTCTGCTTTGATATTTGCTTTATATTTTGACATTTAATTTATTCTCTAAATAATTTAACTTTTTCATTAATGTTAAATAATTTTAATGCTTTTTCATAGTCTTGATGATCAAAACCATTTCTTGATTTAACAATAACTGTCAAAGATTGGTCAAGATATTGAAATCCACCATCATCAATAGCAATATGTTTACCTTTAAAATTTGTTTTTTCAATGAAAGGTTGTATAGCTGAAACATTACGATCAACTTCACCAGAAGAATAACCAAGTAGCCAATTTTCAGGAAAGTGTTGGTAAATTGATTCAAATGATTCTTTTAATTGTTGAAAATAGAGATCTGGACAAATACCACTTCCTCTTACATTCCAAGAAGATATACAAACAGCTTTTGAGTTACTTTGTCTTAATAAATTAGCAAATAGTGCAATAGATATATGATTTAAATTTCTGAAATCAACTAATTTTATGGTTTTCCATTGTTGATAAAAGCTTTCTTTAAAAGATTTATATTTGGGATTATCCATTAATAGTTGCCATTCATTAGTAGAAGATAAAGTTCCATCAATATCAAAAAAAACAATATTTTGAGTTTCTTTTAAAATATTTTTTTTATAATAAATCATAATCAACTACCAAAAAATAAATATAATAAGCCAATAATAAATCCAATGAAAGATAAAAACGGAACAGTAAATATAAGAAAAAAAGAAACCGATCCACTTGCTGTATCTACTTTGTTTAGTTCTTTTCTATGTTGACATTTAAATACCAAATGATTAATACCGCCTAAAATAATAGGAAGAGCAATCCCTGTTAAACAACCTAAAAGTGTAAAAATGAATAAAGTTAACATGTTTTCTCCTTATTTTAATGAATTTTTTGATATTCACCTTTCCATTCAGGAATAGAATCAAGTGAAATCTTTTCAAAATTTTCATTTTCATTTAAGAAATTTTCAATAGCCATTTTACGAGCAGAAAAAGAATCTTTTAAACCTAATAGTTCTAATGAATGTAAAGATAAATTCATATCAGAATTAGGATAAAAATAAGGATCAAAACCAAAAGCTTTTTCTGGATTTGTTTGTGGTTCTTTAATTTCACCTTTAATAACAGCAGTAGAATAAAGAACTTCACCATCTACTAAACAAGCTAACGAAACTCTCCAAGTAGCCTCTTTGCCTTTATATTGAGATAGTTGATTAATTTTTTTACGAATATCGACAATTTCAACCCCATCGACTTCAAGAATAGTATCTTCAACAAGAAGATTTTCGCCAGCTTCAATAGCTTTATAGATAACTACTTCTTTTGAAGTACCTAATACTTCTTTAAGGTCAAGACCTTCTTGAATGTCAATATCCAAGCCAAATCTTTGAAATTCTTTTAATTTAAATTTATTAGAAGAAACTAATTTCATAACATATACCTTTTAAAATCTGTCTACAATGTATTTAACTTGATAAGATTTATTGGATTTTAACATTTCACAACCGATAGAGTCAATAGCATCCCAATTATCAATTAACCATTGTTGAAAACGTTCAATTGTGAGTCTTTTACGTCCATAAACTCTTTCAAAAACAACATCATTATCTTTAATAGAGACTTTAGCCCAAAGCCCATTAACAATTTCAGTAAACTGTAAATCTTTTGAATCAAAACCAGTTACTTCTGGATTGTTATTTAACTTACCTAAGATTGAATTAATTGAATCTTCAATAACAATTTTTCCATATCCTTTAATAGATATATAATAAGGCGCAAGGTCAATATGAATAAGACTTTTTTGAGTTTTCATAATATCTCTTTAAAAATTTTAATAGGGATTTATTATATCAAACTTATTATTAAAAATCTACAATAGATTGAATCAAATTTTCTTTTTTAAAATATTCAATAAATGTACTATGAAGTCTTTCTTTATTAGGATAAGAATCAATATCAGTAAGTGTTTTAGGTAAATATTTACTAAAAGGATGTTTATATAATTTAAAAAAGAAATGATTAGAAATTTCACCTCTTGAATTAACAAATTCAAAAATATATTTTTTTAATTTTTGTTTATCAAGTTTTTTAGATTTTAAAAGTTTGTTACCAAGACTTTTACTTTTTTTACTATCATTTTTATTTAAATTGATAAGCATAGACAAACACAACAGAAAAAAATAATTATCATTGTAATGAGGATCAATATCAAAATTCTCTACAAGTACATTTAAAGTATTAGGTTTTTGTCCAAGTATTGCTTGTTCTACACCTCTATGAAGTATATCATAAGAAGGAGTATAATTGATAAGTATCCAGTATAAATCTGAAATAGTTCCTCTACAACAAATATTTAAAAATTGACGTTCTTGTTGAGTATAAGTCATTAAAATTCCTTAGCAATATGCTGAACTCTAAATATATTTAAAATTCTGCGTCTTAATTCTAAATTTTCATATTTCCCATTTAAAATAGTATCACGAAGTTCTTTGCTCAAAAATGTTATATACGAAGTACTAATTAAAATAGTGAACAATTTTTCAAGATAAAAATTTGATTTAACTTGCTGTAATAAATTAAGAAAAGAAATTTGAAAATTTTTTTTATGATTATCAGCAAATTGATTTCTTCTTAAAAGAGGGATTCCAATTTTTTCATTTAATAAAGCCTGATTAAAAATCATATTATTGTTAAAATAAAGATTAATATCATGACTATAAAAATCAATAATATCTAAAATATAATGATAACAATTCTTATGATCACCCGCCAAAGTAAAATATAATGCTTGATGAAGTACATTTTCAGAAGGTTTGTAACCGTTATTAACTAAGTGTTTTAATGTTTTTAATTTACCTTCTTGGCAACAATAAAGAAAGTCATTGTCATTTTGAGTATTAGTCATAATTAATTCTCTTATTTTATTTTTAAGTTTTTATATTTTTGAAAAATATTTTTATATTTAGTTTGAATAGTGTTTTTTTGATTTTCACATTTTTCTAATTCTTTTCTTAAATTTTCTATTTCAAGAATTAAAAGCTTACTAGTTTTAACACTAGGTCTATGAATCTCTCCCGCCTAAAGACGGGAGTTTCCCGTTCTTCTATGGTGAAAGTTAACCAAATGAAGACTTATCTTCATTCTTGTTTTAACTTGCTTTGTTTGTCGATGTTTGCCACAATGTAAGTGGTCTTATATCGGCTCACTTAATAATAAGACCACTCATTATTAAGCAAACGGACGCAGAATATCGCTATTCCCTAACATCTAAGCAAGGTGATTTTTTACGTAAAGTTGATTCTCCCTCTACGGAAAGTATTTCTACCTTCTTTTTTCTTATTGATACTTTTTTACGAGGTTTCTTGGTTAAGAACTTTTCCTCTTTTATATCATTTATTCTATTTAATTTTATCTTCTAAGTGTTGCCAAAATGAAAGTCTCCAAAACAGCTAGATTCTATTATAAAGGAAACAAAAGAAAAGTCAACAGTCAGGCTTGACTCAAAGCTAAAGCATTTGAGAATGCGCCTGATTTATGTTCAAAAATGTCAATTTCTTTTTCTGCAATATCAACAATATCAGTCATATTAAACCATTAATGATTTTAAAGATTGAATATATTCAAGTCTTTTAATAAGTCTTTCTTCTTCATTTATTAAATCTTCAATACAGCAAACATCTTCTGCTTTTGGTTTAATGGTAGTAAATCGAATAGCAAACTGATCTAAGCATACTGGTAGAAGTGAATTTTCTTTTAGTGTATTCAAGGCTTGTTCTAACGAATCACAACCCCATTCTTTCATAAGAAGTTTATAATGTTCATCAAGAACAACAGCTTCAACACAGTAATAGCCAGAATCGTGACAATTTCTTAAATATAAAACTTTCTCACCTTTTTTATAACCAAATGAGTCTTCTTTTAAAAGTAATTCTGTACCAAGTTTCATGATTAAACCCTATATATTTTAGTTATCTAATTATACAAAAAAATAGAATTGAAATCAAGTTTTTAAAAATTTTTAATGTTATTTAATGTTTCAAGTTGTTTGTTAATTTCTTTTATATCAATAGGTTTTTTTGATATAATATTTTTTAATTGAGGATTAATATAATTAATAAATCTACTTTGATTTATTCTATTAATAAAAAATGTAGTAAGAATTTTTTCATTAAAAAGAAAAAAAATAAATTCATTAATATCAATACTATCATAATCAATATGTCTTGAAATATCCTCAAAGTAAAAACTATCAGTTTTTTTCATAAATTTAATTAATAAAGAATAATTATCAAAAGAAAAATCAGGATTAAAGTATTTATGATAACAAAGTACGGAAGAAATAAAATTAAAATTGCGGTAATTTAAAGCTGTATGAAAGCATTTATGAATAAAGTGATTTTCATATTCATTAAATTCTTTTACATTAGATTCAAATGTATTAGGCAAATCATTTTTAAAAGCTTCATAGATTCTACTTTGTACTTTTTCTTTATATTCTTCTTCCACAGTTTTCTCCAATAATGAAGAAAATATAACTTAAAATAAAAAATAATCAATAAAAAAGCCTACATTATGTAGGCTTTTGTTCATTTTTTAAAGAATATGCTCTATCGAGATGTGGAATAATCCGTTTAGCTAAAACCTTAACAGCTTTACGATAGCGTCTTTCTTCAAGAATATTGCGATATAAAAAATAAGTATCCAGTGATTTATCTTTAGCAATAACTTCACTTGAAGGATTTTGAAATTTTTCAAGATGAAAAACAACAAAAGAAGCTTGGTGTATAGATTTCAAATGATTATTAATAATATCTTTATTATCATTATTAAATAAAGGAATCCAAATATTTTTTAAACGATTAGCTTCTTTTTTCAAAGCAAGAATTTCTTCAGAACTTAAATCTTCATTGTTAACAAAAGCAGTTACTTTTTGAATAAAATTAGTTACCGATTTAATTAAGAAGACTTTTTGAAAAGAATTTTTAAATAAAAAATCTTGTCCTTCCCCTTTCGCTTCAATGTTAAGGATTTTTTGCTGTTGTGTATTAATATTAGAAATTGAATTTTTTATTTTTTGCATAAAAATATCTCTTTGATTTAAAAACTTATTGTATCAAGATTAAAATAAATAATCAAGGAAAACAAAAATGTTTTCCTTGAAGAAAAGCAAATAAATTTATATGCTTTTAAATTAATTAAATTTTTCTTTTTGAATTTTCGTAAACTCTTTCGCCAATGAAAATGAAATATCAGGCAAAACACTACTGTTGCCTTGAAGGTTTCCATTATCAAGAATACTAATAATATTATCAAAAAAATCAAAATGTTTGATATTAATATTCTGTTTAACATGTTCAAGACGTAACTTTAAGAACTGGACATTAGTTGAATATCTAATAACGTCCTGATTTTTAACAGACTCAAACCATTCGTTATAATCTGCATCGGCAATAGAATATTCATTATCAAATACAGCAACTACTTCTTTCGTTGAATTATTTTTTTGATTATTTTTATCTCTATATAACTTAGCAACTTCCTTTACTAAATCCAGAGAGTGACAAAATGATTCTTCTGGAAAATAATCAAGATGATGGTTTTCTTGAACATAACAAGTATATTCGCCAATAACAAAACTATCAATATTGATATTGCCTTTAAGATTTTCAAGTCTTAATTTAATAATTTGAGATTGAGTAGAAAAATAAACTACTGGTTCATCTTTAATCGAATCAAACCACTCGTCAAGTTTAAGATCAGATACAGAGTGTTCGCTTGTTAATATTGCTTGAATTTTTTTCATTATAAAACCTATTCTTCGAGAGAGATATTATTATATAAAAAACAAGAAATAAAGTAAAGTTAAAAATTAGATAAATCTTCTAAAAGTGGATAATATTCAATAAGGAAAGATTCAGAATTTTCATCGTAGTATGTTATACTTTTAATTTTAATTACAGCAAAAATATCAATATTTATAGTTTCATCAATTAGTTCAAAATATATAAAATTGTTAGTATTAGCACTTTTATTTTGATATTCTATTTTTTGAATAATTTCTTTTAATTTTTCTTGCCATTTTTCATCATAATCAAAAGAAATTTTAAAAGAATAAGCATTTCCTTCGATATTACATTGATGTAGAATTTTTATTACAATAAGATTTTTCTTTTTATTCTTTTTTTTCATTTGAAATTTAAATGTCATCATGGATTTCTCTTTAAAATAGATTCAGAAAATCAGCTTAGGAGAATGATAAAAAATAAAGAGTTAATTATATATTTCATTACCAATGTTCTAATTTAAGAATATGTTGTAATAGCCATTCACCACCTTGACCTTGTGAAAGACTTCCATCTTCATGTTGAATAATAACTGGATTAGTTTTTAATAGTTTTAATTTAAATTTATCAAGTTGTTCTTGAAGTGTTTTAACTTTTATAGGAAGATTATCTTCATGCTTTTTAGACCATAAAATTTCACTAGCTTCTTCAATTAGATAATCAACTACAAAGTCACCATGAAGATAATCGTTAGTAATCGAATTTTTAGCCCACTTGCGATTAGAATTGATATCAAATTCCCAACCTTGAGAAGTTAGTGATTCTTGTTGAATAGTAGTTAAATTTTTAGTAGACATAAAAAGAAATCCTTGGTTTTCAAAAGAGAGCTTATTATATAAAATTAATTCTCAAAAATCAATAAAAAACTATCCTTTAAAAGAAAATTTAAAGTTATATATATTGTTTTCTTTTAAAATATAAAAAATTTGAATCAATAAACCAAGTCCACAAACAAGTATATAGCCAAGAGAAAAATCAATGGTAGAGATTAAAATCCACATAGCATTTGTAAATATTGAAGCAAGACGATAATAAAAACCGTGTAATTTGAACATTGCTACTGTACCTACTGTTGTTGATATTAATGGTAATAAATCTTTGATTTCTTGATAAAAAAACAACCCAAATCCCCAATATATAGATAGGAATAAAATAATAATTTTAAATGAATTTTGTTTTAAAGAAGATAAAGCTCTAAAAGAATTAACCAACTGAACTAACGCAGCAACAACAGCATCCAATAAATAAAATTGTATTGAAAATAAAAATGCAGAGCTAAACTCTAAAAGTTTATGCTCTTTTGTATTTGGATATTTATTGGATATAATGGCAAATATAAAACCAATAATGCCAATTGTTTGAATTAAAATTAACATATTTTTATATTAAATTAGTTTATTATATAAAAATATCACAAAAAATCAAAAACTATTAATTTTATTTAAAATTTCTCTTCTTTTATCAACGGTAAAAAAATATTCAGAAAAAAAGTGTTTAGTAAAATAATATAAATAATTTTTTTCAACAAAAAAGTGATCATTTATATTTAAGCTAATATTACGAACATTAATAATATAAAAATTTTTATAAAAAATATCAAATTCTTCAATATATAGTTGTAGAAAGAAAGAATTTTTATGAACAGAATAATTATCATAAATTACATCTTCTTCAAAGCAGAAAAAAACCCTATTATTTTCTTCTTTAAAATCAGAATTTGAAAAAAATGCTTTTAATTTATTTGTATCTGTTTTTATAATTTTGTTAAAAAAAGAAAAATAGTAATAAGCGTTAGTTAATTTTTCATTCATTTTAAAAAATTTTTGTTTATTTTTAATAAAATAAAAAATAAAAAAGCTAAAAAATTTAAACATAGCGTTTCCAAATTTGAGAAGTATAATTAATTATATCAAGAAAAAAAGAATAACACAAGTTGAAATTTAGTATAACAATCGCTATAATAAGACTAAAATTTTTAGGAGAATAAATATGTCTAATAAACGAAATTGTTTAAGTTGTAAATATAAGCGCTGTATTAATGGCGCATTGTATTGTGTATATTCTCCAAAGATCTGTATTAACGGTGATATTGTTAATGCGAAAACAGAATTATGCAATGAAGTTTTAGAAAATAAAAAAGGAAAATGTTTTAAATATGCAAATTGGTCAGAATCTGCCGATCAAGGAATATTAAGAAATTCAATTAAAAAATATAAAAAAATAGTAAGAAAGATAAAAAATGAAGTTAGTGTTTTAAAATAATAAAAAATTTTGCATATATTAGTAATATGTTAAAATAAAAATATCAAAAATAAAAAAAAGGATTTTTATGTCAACAAAATATTATGAAACTAAAAAAGAATTAGAACAAGGTATAGATTCTGTAATGGAAGAAACCATTAATTCAACAGCAAAAGTAATGGCTTATAAAATAATAGGCAAAATGAATATATCAGAGGAAGATTTTGGAAATGTAAAATTAAAAGAAGATTATGAATATATTCAACCTCATGAAGTTGCAAGGTGGCATACAGACTATGAAATAAAAAAAGGGGAATATCAAGCTAAAGTTAACACAAGAGAAGGTGATATTAATGTATATTTTGAAGCTAAAGCAAAATTAAAAGATTCTTATACGCCTTCATTATTAGGAGGTGTGGCAGTAGGTGAAGAAAAATCAGATCCAGATATTGGTAAAGAAACTACCAAATTGCAAGGAGTATATTCTGTAGATAAATTTGATTTAGAACAAACAAATGACAAATATATTTCAGAAATAAAAAAAGATAATGGATATATACAATATTCTATTAATTATGATAATGAAGAAATAAAAAAAATAATAGAAAAAAGAAAATTAGAAGTAATGTTAGATTTTACACAAGCCGCAAAAGAAACTATGCTTTATTTATTGCAAAAAGATAGAAAAATTATTAGTAGTAAGATAGAGGGCTTAGGAGAAAACGAAAGAGCTTATGAAGTCGTTTTAAAAGCTCTAAATAAACCTGAAAATATGGAATTATTTAAAAGGGAATTAGAAAGAAATATTGAAATAAATATAAAAGAAAGAAGAAGTAGTAAATTAAATAATGATATTGAAGAATATACAAAGAAAATAAGTAAATGGGAAAAAGAAAATTTTGAAGTAAGAGAGAGATTTGAATTTCAAGATTTCGTAAGAAAAAATATAAAAGAAAAAATAGAAGAACTTCAAAAAAATAAAGATGAAAGAGTTTATAATGCTACCTATAAAGAAATTAAATATTTATCACAGAATATAGGTTACAATAACTATCTTGAAAACAAAATGGAACTAACCGAAGAAAATTTTGAAAAATTATTAAATAAAGCAGTAGGCCAATTAAATAGTTTGGACAAGAAAAACGAAAATAAAATTTCAAGAAAAATATAAAAAAAAGAGACTCAAATGAGTCTCTTTTTTTATCCACTGTTAGTAACCTTTGTGGACTAAGTTTTCAACCAATTCCTACTAACTGGAAGGAGGCACACTTATGAGTGTAAATCAAGACTTAGCGGTAAATTCACCGACCTAATTATCAGGCTCTAAAATGGCGGGTACGGTAGGATTCGAACCTACGACCAATAGCTTAGAAGGCTACTGCTCTATCCAACTGAGCTACGCACCCAAAATTTGGTTATTTTGGAAGGACTCGAACCTCCAACCTCCACACACTCAAACAATACCATATTGCAATGAATCGAACATTTTGCGGTGCAGAAGCTCTACCAATTGAGCTTACAAAATAAAAGAATACTGGTTTTAAATTTTTAATCAATAGAAAAACTCAGTATTAAAATCTATTGATGTACACCTCTTAAAAAGAAATGTCGGTTAAAATGGTGCTCCCTGCTAGACTCGAACTAGCGACCTGCCGATTATGAGTCGGATGCTCTAACCAACTGAGCTAAGGGAGCGTTTTAACTGTGTTTATAATACATTTTCACAATTAAAAAGTCAAGTAAAAAATTAAACTTTTTGTACTTTTTGATATCCTTCTTTTCTATATTTTAAAATTATTGAAATAGAGCATTTAGGAATGTTTCTAACTTTTATTTCTTTATTAAACTTTCCTAAAATGCTATGAGCATCAGCAATAGCACGACATCTTTCTTTCATGCTTCTTTTTGCTCTAACAGAAACAGGATTAAATTTTTTAGAGTAATTGTATGTTTTTTGTTTGCTTTTATATTCACTAATCGCATCCGCAAAAACAGGATGTTTTAAAAAAGAATAAAGATAAGCAAATTCATAACTAGGATCTTTGTTTTGAAGAAGATTAACATTAGAAATGATATTTTCATTGATATCTAATTTAACAATACAACTAGGAAAAAATGATTTTTCATCAAAAAGATCAGCATCAAAAGCATTTCTTATTAAAATTGGAATTAAATTAGTATTTTTTTCAAAATAACTAATTAAGCTATAAACTCTTTCATTTTCAAAATCCTCTAAATTACTTTCAATTAGAGATTTAATAAAAGAGATATTAGTATCAATGTTTTGTGTATTTGGAATTGTTAGATTCATATTTTATCCTATAAGGTTAATTAAGTTCTATAGATTAAGTTGAATATATTATATATTAAAAAAAATGAAAATTAAAGTTAAATTTTTAGTTAAAATCCTTTAAAAATATATCCTTTGTCTTCTCCGTTTTCAATTAAACGAATAGAAGCATTATTAGGATTTGGTTCATCTTGAACCCATTCCCAAGGAAGGTTTAAATATTCTTTAATTAGACAACGAGAAGTAACACCATGTGTTACAACGATAATATTTCGTATTTCTTCTTCTCTGCCTTCATTCGTTTCAATATCTCGCATAATGGTATCAATAAAAGAAAGAACTCGTTGACTAACATCAGCCCGACTTTCACCTTTTGGCATTTTAGACCAATATTGTCCTTTAAATTGAATAGCTCTAAGATATTTAGCATTTTCTTCAGGGAAGTTTTTAGCACATTCTTCTTTGTTAAAACCTTCAAAATCACCAAAATCTTGTTCTCTTAAAGAATCTTTTTCTCTGTAATCTCTTAGGATTCCACCTTCTTTTTGAAAGCCTAAGCTTTTAATTATCTGAGAAGATGTTTGTCGTGTTCTTTTATAGGGTGAACTCCAAAATCGGATAGCAGGTTTTTCATTATTTTTAAAAATATTTTTTTCAATATACTGCTTAAGGAATTCACCCGCTTCATAAGCTTGATTTAAGCCGTTATTTGTTAAATCAATAGCATAATCAGGTTTTCTTTGTCCAATCTTTAAATCAAGATTAGCTTCTGATTCTGCGTGTCGAATGATAAATATTCTAAAATTTTTAGGCATAAAATTAACTTTCTACATATTTTTTAAAGTTTTATCAAGAGAAAAAACACCATTGTCTTCACAATCTTCTTTTTCAAGAAATTTAACTACTTCTGGTCTTTTGGAACACCAAAGATTCCCAACTTTAACATCAATAATTTTACCCGCGTTACCTTTGATACCTTCGATTTGAGTAGGTTCAACGACAAAGCCAGTCCAAGCAACACCTTTATTCCCATCAGAATAAGTAACTTCTTCCATTTTACTTGAAGTAATAATTCCAAGAACTCCAAGAGAGCATTTAGCAATCGCATATTGTTTAATCATAATATTAACCTGTTTGTTTTAAAGAATATTATTATACAATTTCAATCAATTAAAGTCAAAAATTTTCAAAATTAGATTTTAATTTATAGGTGTTTAAAAATTTACAAAATTCTTCGATATCAACATAATTTAACCAGTCTTCATGAAACAAATTTGACTGAAAGTTTTCTTCTATATCAAAATTATAAACTGCTTCAAAATTTTCAATATGAGAAATAACAACATCTTGATTAATTTTATTTTCTTTAAGAATATTGAAAACAGATTGAATAAAGTCTTCATCGTCACACAATAAATAAAAATCTTCTAATTCCATTGTGGAATAAGACCAAGCTGACCAAATTCGAGTACATACATAAATGTCCTGAAAGTGATCAGCAAGTTCATTAAGAAAAGTTTCTCTTAATTCTTTATTCATTAGAAATTACCGAGCTTTAATTTATAATTTAAAATTTTAAGAGTTTCTTTAGTCATTTCTAAATGTAGTTGATGATTACCCTCTTGTTCCCCATTTTGAGTGGGCATAAAAATTTTATTACAAGAAGTCATAATTTGTTCAAAAGACATTAAATCAGCTAATTGTTTATAAAGATTTTGATTAGCAGCATATCGTAAATATTTATTTTCTCTTAAATAATAATTATCATTGTATAGTTTTCTATCATTAGAAAGTTCAATTGCAGAAAAAACTTTTGATTTAAAAACCTCAATCTCTTTCTCAGACATATCTTTTATATTGTCTTTAAATGAATTTAAAATTTCTAATGTATTATTTTGATTAAAAGATTGTGAAATTTTTAGATTTTTATTTTTTTCAACAAAAAGTTTAAGTTTTAATTCATGAACTGATAAATTATCAAAATCAGAAATATTTTGAATACCCTTTAAATCGAAACCTTCTGATTTAATTAATTGAAATAAAGATTTTATATTATAAACAGGTTTTAATGTATTTCCTTTATGAAAAAAATGTGTCCAAGTGCCATCTGAATGTCCAAAAAAATCAGGATAGGAAGGATGAGAGACGTAAGTATGGTAACGTTTATCACCAGTATTTTTATTTTTATCTATATTAAAATTTAAATGTTTTAAATTATTTAAAGAAATATCTGATTTGTTGGCTAAATTAAATTCATTATTATACTTATTTATTATATTTCTATAAAAAACAGCATTTTCCCACATACCAGAAAGAGAGCTTAAGATTTCATCTTTTTCGGGATCTTCATGAGATAAATTACCTTCTTGAATACCATCAATAAATTCTTGAATTGTCATATCAAAAAATTCTTCTAAATATGCAGTATTTTCATCTTCAACAATATCTTCAATACCACCATAATCATTATATTTACCTTTAATTGGCAAACAGAAAGGTTTATAAAAAATACAAGCCCCTTCATTTGAAACTAAATATGAAGTATGTGGAAGCATAACACCACCTTCTAACTTATTATAGTTGGAAAATGGAATTAAAGGAAAAAACAAAACATCATCATTGCAACCTAAACTTAATCCTGAGCAAGTAGAGGCAACGTTAAAACAACCCATATAAGACTCCTAAATATTAATATTCTGTATATTATATCAAATATTAAGAGAAAGAGAAAGTATTAAAAATTTAAATTTAAAAGTATTTTTGTTTTATTTTTAGGTATGATTTTATTATCAATTAAAGATTGAATAACAGTATTGAAATTATTTTTTAAATAGTTGATTTCTTGTTCTAAATTCAGAACATTATTTAATTCAACAGAAAAACATTCAGTAGCGCCTCCAATATGATATTTTTTTAATGAAGGTTGATACTCTTTAAAAGAATTGAATTTATTAAGTAAATAAAATTCAAGAATTAAAGCAAAAATAGTATCAAGTTCTTTCACTTCTGATGAAATAATATTAATATTAGCTCTATTTAAATTACAGGCTTTAAATCGTTGATTAATTTCTTGTTGAGTGATGCCTAGTTTGGTAAATTTTTTATTTTTACGTTCAAAATTAATAAAATAAAATTTTGTTTTTGTATAGAAACCTTCAGTAGTACCTTGATTAAGTATTTTATAAACATCTTTTAATTCGTATCCACATTTAGGACAACCACAACCATCTTTAAGATCACTAATTCTTGGAGTCCAAGATTTATCCCATTGATCTGAATCACCATGAATAGAGCAAGTCATCACACAACGACTTTTAGTATTTTTATAATTAATAATAGATTTAATTTTAACGGTCTTTTCAGATAATATAGAGTTGTTATATTCTTTTAAAATATCTTCTTCGGTATACTGATAACGTTGAGAACATTTAGGACAGCCTTTACCTTGTTTAAGACTTCTAATAGTAGGAAGCCAAGGATTGCCCCAATTTTCGCTATTACCATGAATATCACAATGCATAGAGCAAGTATTTCTAATGGTAGGTTTACCATTACCATGAATATGAGAAATCTTAAAGGTTTTATCCTTCAAAATTGTATCGTTCAATTTTCTAATTTCACATTCATACTGCATAAGGTTAATAAAATATTGTATTTAAGCGATAGTTAATACTAACAAAAAGAAAAAACAAAGTCAAATATATTTTAATATACAAAAAATAATGATAAAATAGAGATATAAAGTAATTAAATGGATAGATGAAAATGACAGTAAGTAAAGAAGAATTAATGAAGAATATTGAAGAAAAAGAAAAAGAAGTTATTTTATTAAGCGATATAGATGGTGTAACAATAGATTGGCTTGATGGTTTTATAAAATATTGTGAAAGTATAGGTCACAAAGCTTTACATAATAAACCAGAAGTTTTTGCAATGACAGATATATTTCCAGATTTAGAAAAGCCGTGGGTTCATATAATGGATTATCACCATTCGCCATATTATGATGAAATAAAAGCATATCCAGAAGTGGTTGAGGTATACAATAAATTGCATGATATGGGAGTAAAAATAGTATTTGTAACATCCTGTGGAACAACAGAGCATATAAAAGAATCAAGAAATAAAGTAATGGAAAAGGAATTTAATGGTAAATTTGACCATATAGAATATTTAGAATTTGGAGCTTCAAAAATAGAAATATTAAACAAATATCCAAATGCAACATATATTGATGATCAGATAAAAATGTCAATTGAAGGAGCAGAATCTGGTCATGAATCATTTATAAAGGATATGTCATATAATAGAAAAGACAATGATGAAAGAGTAAAGCGTTTATATTCTTTTAAAGAATTAATTCCATATTTTGAAAAAAAACTTGGTATTGAAAAGAAAAAAAATCAAAAAATAAAACCAATATAAATTTAATTATTAAAAATAATACTTTAAAAAAAATAAATATAACCATTAAGTATAAAAAAATTGATTTTTTTATACTAACGTAGTATAATGGTGGTGCAAAAATATTATTTATAATGGGGTGAAAAATGTTTAATAAGAATTATCAAGAAGATAGTGAAAATTTAAAATTTAGTATTTTCAATTATGATCAAAAAATGTTTTCAAGGTATGTAAAGAAAACAATAGAACATTGTATAAACTCTAATGGAACATTAATAGATATCCCTAAGATGGTTTCTTATCTTGGTTTTAAAGTATATCATAAAGAAATGCATGATAAAGCATATATTGATTATAGTGGTGAAAGAAATTATGCAAAGTTATATTTAAACGATAAATTAAGTTTTCCTGACCAGCAAGCTATTGCTATTTTAATAATTTCAGAGTTTTTTGTTCGTTTTAGACAAAATCAAAAAAAGAAAATAGTATTTGATATGTTTTATTTAAGTAATATAAATAGAATAAAAATGTCAAAACAAGTTTTTTTAGCAACCAGATTAGCCCTTCCAGAAAAAATAATAGAAAAAATGGATAATTTTAATAGTGATAAGCAGCGTTATTCTGAATTATCAAGATTGCCAGTTTATTTTTTAGATTTAGCAAGAAAAAAGAAAAGTGTAGAAATGTATTTAAAGATGACTGATTCTGATTTTACTTGCTGGATAAATGAACTAAAATAAAAAACGCCTCTTTTTGGGGCGTTTTTTTTTATTTATAATGGTGAAATAAAATAATTATTTTCATTGTAGATCTTGTTTTTTTATATTTTTTTTATAGTATATAATGGTGAATAAAAAAAAACAAGGAAATAAGGGATAAAATGATAAAAATCAAAAGCAGTTTAAGTGTAATAATATTAACATTGTTCTCTTCATTAGTTTATGCAAATAATGATAAAGGATTTCTTGAATATAAAAAAGAAGAAGCAAATAAGAATATAGTAGTTAAGCAAGAAATAAATGCTGAATTAGAAATGCGTCTTAGAAAATTAGAAGAACAAAATAAAAGACTTACAGATTTATTAACAGAAGGTCAACAAAAACAGGTGATTATAGAAGAGCCTAAAGAAGAAATAATAAAAGAAGAAGTAGAAGAAACCAATACATCAATAACATTACAAGAAAAAGCAAGGCTTGATGCATTTGACTACAATAATTTTATTGTTTCGGGCGAAGCTGCTAATTATTACATATTAAAAGATTCTCAAAATAGAAGAAAAATAGTATATAAAAATGAAGTAGAAGTTTTTAATTCAAAAGTAAAAATAAAAAATAAATTAGCATCAGATAAAAATTCAAAGTTGAGGGAAGAATAAAATGAAGTTTATAAGAAGTATATTGGCAATAACAACAATGAGTATTTTATCAGGTTGTGCTTCAATGGGTGGTAGTGAAATGCCAGAAAAAATAAAAGATCCATTGCCAGAGCAATATGAAAAAAGAGTTGAAGAATGGGAAAAGCAAGAATTGCCTATAACTTTAATAAATTCAAACACAAATTTTGTAATAGAAAAAAGAAAAGAAATTCCAAGAGAAATTTTAGATAAAAAAATAAAAAATTTAACATTAGAGAATGCAGATTATAATGATTTGGCTTTTGCTTTAAAAGCAGAAGGAATTAATTTATTCATAGGTGAAGAAATAACAGGAGTTCAAAATACAAATCAAAATAATATTCAAGTTCAAAATACAAATCAAAACAATGTAATAAAGCAATTAGCAGGTGGTAATCAAATTAACAATAATCAGCAAACAAGACCTGTTCAACAAGCTTCAAGTAGCATGCCAAAAATAATGAATATTAATAATTTTACAGGAACAATAGGTGAATTATTAGATATAATTGAATCAATGCATAATGTTTCATTTAATTATAAGCATTCAAATACAGTATTTGTTGAAAAGACTTCTTTATTTTTAACAGCTACCCCACAAGATGAAGATACAGCAAAAGAATTAGTATCAAGCATAGAATCTTTAGGGGCAAGAGATGTAACATATTCATTATCAAGTGGTTTTATGATGTATAGAGCAACAAATAGAGAATTTGAAATGATTGAAGAATTTTTCAAGCATTACTATAAAAACTTTGCAACGATAAAATTACAGGTTTCAGTAATAACAGTAGATTTAAAAAGAGATTTTAATAGAGGATTTGATTGGAGTAGTTTACAGGCTTCTATAGGTAATTTATCATTACTAAATAATAGTACATTGGAAAATATTGTTAATTTAGGTACAGATAATAATACAAATTTAAATAATAATACAAATGACGATGATGTTAATTTTGGAAATGATTTTGGAAGTAATTTAAGCGATCTACAAACAGTGGGTGCTGTTAATGGTGATCAATTTTCGTTTTTAGCTCAAAAAGGAGACGCTGATATACAAGCTGTATTTAATTTATTAAGTCAATATGGTGAAACAACGGCTTCTCAATCAATATTCTTAGAAACAATAAGTGGAAAAGAGTTAAATCTTGAAAATACAAGAGAAGTACCTTTTACTTCAAACATTAACTCAAATGTAACAGCAATAGGTCAAGCAGGTTTTAATGCTTCTGGTTTTTCTGCCCAAACAGAAGAAGAAGGTATGAATGTTAAGTTTGTTCCATATTTTAATTTTAACAAGAATACAGTAACATTAGCAATTGAGTTAGATTTAAAAACTATTACAGGTTTTAAAGTATTAAATGCAGGTAATGGAAATGGAACAGTAGAACAACCAGAAACTCAAGAGCAAAAGTTTAATAGTGTTGTAGAGATTATACCAGGTAGTACACATTTAGTAGGTGGTATTATTTATGAATTAAATTCAGACAGTAGAAATAATTTAAATTTCCTTGATGATTTTGATACAGCAGGACAAGAAGTAAGTATGTCTAAGAATGCTTTATTTATATTACTAAGACCAACAGTAACTATTTATAGTGATTTAGAAAATATAACAAATATAGAGCAAATTGAATTATTAAATAAATATTTTAGAAGAGATAGTATTTATAGTGATAATAAACAAACAGTTATTGATCCTTTAAATATAAAAGCTCCAAAAGAAAAATCTCAGAAAAAAGAAGAGATTAAGGAGTAATTATGAAACCAGTTAGTTTAAATGAGCATAAAGAAGAAGAAATAATAAAATATCCAAAAAGGTTGTTTATAGGTTTCGAGAAAGGGACTGAAAAAAGTGATTATGAAGTAGCTGAAAAGCTTGCAATTAATTATGTAAAAGATAACTTTTCTTCTAGAAGAAATTCTTATATAAAAATTGAAAAAATAAAAAACAATAAACTTCTACCTGATGGTTTTATTTATGAAGTTCAAGAAGAAGGTGAAGGGATATCATATTTAAATTTAATTTTAGAAAAATTAAATGAAGAAAGTTTTGTATTAATAAAAACAAAAGAAAATATAGTTCAAGTTGAAAAAAACTTAGAAAATATTAGTTGTTATTATCTAACAAAGAATACAGAAGTAGAAGAAGAAGAATTATTAAATAATAAAAAGATAGAGAAAACAAAAGAAAACAAATTAAAACCAGTTTTTAAAGAAGGATATGCAATGTTTTCATTTGGAACAATATTATTTTCATTATCAGTAATATCATTATTTCTAGCATTATTATTTAAATTTGTATTATTAAATGATAAAGAAGATTATAAGAATAATGTAAATTATAATGTATTTCCTATAAATAAAATAAAAAATTTAGATTCTTCTAATAATTCTAAAATAAGAGCAATATTTTATAAAGATGGTAATTGGTATGTTCAAAAAGAATTCAAAGAGAATGGAGAAGTAAAAGTACCAGAGCCTAATATAATATCAAGAGAAAGTGATAATGTTAAAAATTTAAAGGAAAGTGTAAATGCAAAATAATATAAAGAATGCAGTTTTTAATAGAAAAGAGTTTAGTTCTTTCAGTTATAAATTTATATCAATATTTTTAACTATAATGGGAGTAGTATTTTTTTACTTTTCAATAAAATTGTATTTAGAGCCAATTCAAAAAATAGATTGGAATAAAATAAAAGAAGATTCATTTAATGTATGTGAACAAACTGCGATAGAGAAAGGGTACAGTATTACAAGAGATTATCAAGCAGGAAAAATAGAAATGAAATTAATTGATTTAAATAATCCAGTGGTATTAATAGCAGAAGCAGAAAACGTTTTATTAAGATGTCAAAATTTTGAAATGGTATCTTTTTGTGTAGGAGATAGAGAAGATTGCGGAATATTTGGTGTAAACCAAACTTTACAATATAAACAACCTTCTTTAGTAAAGAGTATATATAAATAAAGTCATAATATAAAGAGATAAATAAAGCACTGATATTATAGTATCGGTGCTTTTTTTTTGTTTAAAAGATATACAATATATTAAAATAAAAAAAAATAATATAAAAATATAAAAAAACCTATATTATTCTATTGACATATTTTTTTTATATGTAAATTTATAAATAAGAAATGACAAGTCACAAGGAGTTTTTTGACTGGTCATAATTAAAATTAAATTAAACAAAACAAAAAAAGGAATTTTAAAAATGAATCAATTAATCCCATTAATTATCGCAGTTATCTTAGGTGGTTTCGCTACTGTATTATCACTAGTACTTATCGGTCCTCAGTTCTCTGAAAGATCTGCTGATATTAAAGCACAACAATTCGCAACTGCTGGTTCTTCTATCGAAGCTGCAATGAGAATTTACAAAACTGAAAGAGCAGTATCTGCTTTTGAAACTGATTTTGCAACTACTATGGTTGACGCAACTAACACTGACGGTCTTGTAGATCTTGGTTACTTATCACAAGTTCCAGTAGCTCCACAAGGTGTTTACGAACTTGAAGTTGGTAGCGGTACTGACGTTTACCTAACTGCTCGTGGTGCTGACGTATCTCTTGCTGTTTGTGAAGCTGTTGAAGAACTAGATAATGGTCCTGCTTCTGGTACTTTCACTGCAACTCTTGATACTCCTGACTTAACTGCTGATATGGCAAATGATCGTCTAGCTTGTTTCCAAGATAGCGCTTCTAGCGAACTATACCTAGCGTTCAGAGTAGAATAATATTAAATTAATATTATTAAAAAGGTAAACTAATGTTTACCTTTTTTTTTTATTTTAAACTTGTTAAAGAAGAAAAATAAAGTATGATAAATATACTTAAAAGGAATTGGGTTTAGGAGTTTAAAAAGTGAAAGAGTTAATTGCAATACTAATAGCAATGATATTGATGTCATTATTTTTTTTTGGTAATTATGATTTAATAAATACAGGAAAAGTAGTAGACAAAAAATATGAGTCAGAAATAAAAACAAGATTTTCATTAATTCTACAGGGCTATAATACATATAATTTAAATGAAAGAAAAACTCTTCCAATTTCAAATTGGAAATCAGAATATCAAAAATACTCTTCTTTACCTAACGATTTTAAAAACATGTCTTGGAGTTATAATTCAAATTCAAACGGAAATTATTTCTGTTTATCAGGTGAGGTTTTTAGTGAAAATATAATAAATGCATTAAATAATATAAAAAATAACTATCCAGTAGATTCTTTTTACTATAATACAAATTGTGGTTCAACAACAAATTTCTCTGAAAATCCGTCCATTTCTTCTGGAGTGCAGGTAAGTGCTACATTTTATATAAAATAAAACTTATTTTTTTTATATAAAAGTATTGACTAATTATTTTTATATGTAAAGTTATAAATATACAAAAAAGCCATTATATAATACAAAAAAAAGGTTTTTTTAAAAAATTAACGGAAGATAAAAAAATAAAAGGAGATTTCAAATGAATCAATTAATTCCACTAATTATAGCAGTAATTTTAGGCGGTTTCGCTACAGTATTATCACTAGTACTTATCGGTCCTCAGTTTTCTGAAAGATCAGCAGATATAAAAGCACAACAATTCGCAACTGACGGTTCTGCGATTGAAGCTTCAATGAGAATTTATAAAACAGAACGTTCTGATACCGCTTTTAATACTGATTTTGCAAGTACAATGACTAATGGTGACTCAGATGGTCTTGTAGATTTAGGTTATCTAACTCAAACTCCAGTTGCTCCACAAGGTGTTTATTCACTTGAAGAAGAATCTGGTAAGGTATATCTTGTTGCAACTGGTTCTGATATTACAGAAGAAGTATGTAAAGCTGTTGTAGAACTGGATGACGGTCCTCTTGCGGCAAGCTTCACAGTAGCTGTTGCTGGTGCAAATAGAGCGACTGATATGCAAAACTCTCGTCTACACTGTGTAGATAATGCAAGTTCTTACGAACTTCTATTCACAGTAGAATAATATTTTATAAAAAAATATAAAATAAAAAAGGTAAACTAAGGTTTGCCTTTTTTTGTTTTTAGAGTATTCTAAAATATAATAAGAAAAAGGTAGAAAAAATGATAAAGGTGTTTATATTTTTAATTGTATTTATGGGGTTTATTGGTACAACTTTAGTTACGTCTACAATTTATTTTTCAAAATTAATAGATAATATAAATACTCAAAATGATTTAGTAAACATTGAAAACATAAAAAATATAATAAAAAATAATATTTTGTATGTAAACAATAAAATGGTAGTGCCTTATGGTACAAATGGAGATGATTATCATGAATTACCTAGTTGGATAACATTTGAAAGAAATAATGTATATGGAAATCCATACATATATTGTCCTTATTCAGAAATAGAGCCATTAACAGCAAATAATACAGTATTAAATTCAGATACTACAACATATAATGTAGAAACAATAAATAATAATAAAACAAATAATAAAGATTACGTAGAAGGATCTGAGCCTTCCCCATTAGATAATATATTAGCAATTATAATTTCTCCTAAGAATAAAAATAATTTAGTAACGTGTGATTCAATAACTTATTCAGAAGGTCATTTCAGAAGTGAAGCAGGTTTTGTAGAGGTTGTAGATAAAAATGAAATATTATTAAGTGATATTAATAAATCAAAAATAGAAAACATTAGTATATCAACAGATGGACAGTATGGTTTAAGTAATAATTTATCAAATTGGTCTTCAAGTATTCCATTAAAATCAGTATTTGTATTAAAAGAAAATGAAACATTTTTATTTAATAACTCTTTTATTTATACTAATGATGAAATAAATAAAAAAGATTTATACATAAAAGGAAATAGTGACTTAAATTACTCTATAATACAAGGTGTAAACTCTGGAAGAACATTAGAGTTTAATAATGTAAATATTAACTTGGAGAATATATCAATTAATGGAAATTTAAAACTAATATTCAATAATTCAAAGGTAACTTCAAATAATTCTAGGTTGGCTAATATAGAATTAAACAATAGTGAATTATACTTAAAAAATACAGAATTAAATAATTTTGATAGTACTCATTCTTATAGTATAGAAGCCTTTAATTCAGAAATTCATTTTATTGGAAATAATGAATTATTTAACATAAATAATGGAACAAATATATTTTTAAATAATAGTGAATTATCAACTTACAAAGGAACAATAACAAATATAACAATTAATGGAACGACTGATATATTTGAATTAGTAGACAGTGAATTAAAATTTAATAATTCAAATATAAATGTATTAACAACAGGTGCATTAATGAATAATGCAATAGTGGCTGATGGGTTAAGTAGTGTTAATGTATTAAATTCAAATATAGATTTAGAGAGAGGAAATTCATTTATACAAAGCTATGGTAAAACATTAATTAAAAATTCTTCTGTTTCTATGGCATTTGGAAGTAATTATGGTATATATCTACTTGAAGGTAGTATTTTAAATTTAGATGATTCCAGTATAGGTACAGGTGGTAATAATATAGGAGTTGGCATTTATGATAAGGAAGCTTCTCAATTAATTGGTGATAATAATAATGTTTATGCTTCAAATTGTGCCGCAGGAACTTCATATAGTTCTTCTATAACTTTAAATTTTGTTGATGATAGTTATGATGGTGTTAACGAAGTAGGAACAACAGAAGAAGAGTCATTGAATTTTAATATAAGAGATTACTTTAATAAATTAAATTTGAATTGTTTTTAATAGGGAATAAAAATGAAAGAAGTTGATAAAATAAAATTTGAAAATCATGGAATAGTAAAATCCTTAAAAGGAATAGATAAAACAGTTTATAATCATATTATTAATAATAATTTAATGAGCGCAGAAGCTTTAGAGATTAGTTTAAGAGAGATAGAAAATACAAAAGACTCTTTTAAGGATTTAATTATTAGAAATGGATTTGTTAAGCAAGATGCAATAACAGATATAATATTAAAAAATGAGCCAAAAGAGTTAATGGATGAATCATTTATAGAACCAAGTATTCCTTATGAAATATTATATAACCATAAAATAATGATATGTGCAGTAACAAGAAAAACAGTATTTTTATCAACAACAGGATCTGAATTTATAGCTGAAAGAGAATTAAAAAAATATTTTCCTCTAAGAGATTTTTATTTTATTCCTTCTAATGTAAGTAAATTAAGAAATTATTTAAGTAAAGTTAAAAAAGCTATTAATTATGATGATAATGTAATTGAAAAAATAGTTAGAGATGCAATTAGAAAGGGGGCTTCTGATATACATATAGATCCTGCTGAGAAGGGGTATACTGTAAATTTACGTTATTTAGGTATGCTACAACCAGTACATTTTGGCGATATAGCAGAGCATAATAAAATAGTAGCAATAATAAAGAGTAAATGTGGAATAGATATAGCTGAAAAAAGAATAGATCAGGATGGACAATTTCAAATTGAATACAACGGTCAAAAAATAGAATTAAGGGTTGTATCAGTTCCGTCCTCACATAAAAGAGAATCAGTAATTCTACGTATTCTTGATCCAAATCAAGTAGAGACAAATCTTGATGCTCTTGGTATAAGTAATGTAGAGGAATGGAGAAAGGGATTATCAAATAAATATGGTTTATGTATTATAGGTGGTGAAACAGGTTCTGGTAAAACAACAACTTTGAATTCTTCTATAAGAGAAATAGATAGATTTAAGAAGAAGATTTATACAATAGAAGATCCAGTAGAATTTGATATACCCAATGTATCGCAAATAACCATAAATTATAATACAGGTATGGATTTTAAAAGAGCAATAAAATCTTGTTTACGTGCAGATCCTGATATTATAGTTTTAGGGGAAGTTAGAGACGAATACACAGCAAGAACTATGATAAAAGCAGCCGAAACAGGTCATATGGTTATTGCAACAATACATACTGGTCATTTAAGGGGGATAATTAGTAGACTAAGAGATTTAGGTGTAAAGAAAGAGGAACTTGTTGATATATTGCGTTGTGTAATGATTCAATCTTTAGTAAGAGTTCCGTGTAAAGTATGTAAAGGGAAAGGTTGTAAAGAATGTGTAGATGTAGGTTATGTTGATAGAACTGTAGTAAACGAAATAGTATATTTAGGGAATGAAAAAGAAGTAAAAGAATTTCTTAATACTGATATAGAAATGTGGTGGGAAACCAAAGAGGAAGATGCTTATAAAAAATATAAAAAAGGTTTAACTACAAAAGAAGAATTATTAAATGTATTCGGTGAATCAATTAAATCAGTATTTAAGAAAAATGGTGAGGAATTCTAAGTATGAATACATATGAAGCCATTGTAAGAAAAAATAATGAAAAAAAGAAAATAAAATTTGAAGCAAAAAATGAAGAAGAAGCCGAAATTTTAATTTTAGAAATATCTGATGAATTAATAAGTTTAAAAAAAATAAATAATAGCATAATTGATTCTTTATTAAAAAGAGGATTAAAACCAGAAGAAAGAATAACTTTTTTAAATACATTATCAACACTTTATATTTCAGCCGTACCTTTAATAAAAGCTTTAGAATTAATATCCACAAATTTTGGTGGTAATATAAAAAGGGTGTCTAATTCATTAAAACAAAAAATAGAAATGGGTATAGAGCCACAAGACGCAATAGGTTATATGGGAGAAGAAGACTTTCCAAGTACAACAGTTGCAATGATAAAATCAGGGGCTTCAAGTGGTAATCTTGGAAGTGCTTTAAAAGAGGCAGCTATTTTTGAAAAAGAAATGAGTGAATTAGAAAAAGATTCAAAGCAAGGTATATTTTTTTATGTTATAGGATTTTTAATAGCTTGTGCCGCTATAATTGCTTGTAAATATTGGTTTGTTCCTTATATTTATGAAAAAGATATCGCACATTTAGTTAATAATTTTGATTTAACACCTATTCATACATTTACAAATATAGTAAATATTAGTGTTTTATTTTTCATAGGTATATTGTCAATTTTATATTTTACAAAAAATATTGGAAGAAAAATAAATCCTTATAAAGCGGATAAAGTAATAAGAAAAATACCTTTATATAGTAAATTAATACTTTCTAAAATGAATTTTATTTCAATCTATCAATTAAGTAAACTAATAGAAAAGGGGGTTTCATATAAAGAATCATTAGAAATAACAGCAAATAATATGGAATCAGGATTATTAAAAGAAGATTTTAAAAATTCAATAATAGAATTAGAAAATGGTAGGAATTGGGCAAAAGTATTGACGACATTTAATGATATTCAAAAAGCTTCATTAGAGGCTTCAAGTGATAATAAAAATATTGCTAAAATATTAAAAGAATTATCAAATATAAACAAGTCAGAATATATTAAATCATTAAAAAATATAAAGAACTTTTTTTATTGGTTTACAATTATTTATTTATCTTTAGCCGCAATTATTTTATTTTTATATACTTCATTACCAATAATGAATGCAATTCAAAATAGCTTTGGAATAGGCTGATATAATTGTATAAGAAATTATAAAAGTTATAAAGATAAAAATACTAAATATTTCAATGAAAAAATAAAAAATTTTAATTTTATTTAATATCAACTCGCCTTGACTTTTTTTTAATTAATTATATCTTAAAACTATAATAAAAGAGATCTAAAAAAATGAATCAATTAGTTTTAAGAATAATAGCAATCATATTTTCAGCTTCTGTTGTAGTTGCTTTTGTATATTGGATAGGCGAAACAATGGAGAATAGAAAGCCAGAAATCCTTGCTACAGAAACGATTAACCAAATGAACAATGTAGATAGTGCTCTTCAGATATATAAATCAGAAAAAGGCAAGGTAGTTCTTGGAGATTATAATGAAACAACAAATCCAAATGGAACGCCAACATTCAAACCATTAGTAGATGAAGGATATTTAAAGAAATCAGCTTTAGATTTAAATTGGAATTATGATACCCAAAATGGATATGTACAAAAAACATTAGGTAAAGATGAATTAGCAAAAAAAGCTTGTTCAAGAATAAATCATATGAGAAATGGAACACCAGAAGATTTAGAACCTCCAAAATGCGATAATAATGTAAATAATTTATTATGTTGCTTAAATGATTAGAGTGATATAAATGAAAAAATTATTATTAACTTTAACTTTATTAATAGGATTTAATAACGAAGTATTAGCGCAATCGAAAGGTGATTATGTAGTTCAAGGAAGAGTTCCTAATGCTGTTTTAATAAATGAAGATAATTCAGGTGATGAAAATCCAATAATAGTACCTCAAAATCCTGAAGCAAGTCGTTTATGGTTGAATTTTTTTCAAGAAAACGGTCAATTAGAAGCATTTAATGCTTTATTAGATTGGGAAACTATTGATGATACAGCTATTGTATCAGATCTTGGAATAAAATCTTCGACTAATAATGAAGAAGAAGTTGCTGTACCTCAAGGTAACTTAGGTATTAGATCAATTTATAACTTAGATTTTTCAAATAACGAATTAAGAAATGTTGATTTTCTTGTATCACTTGAAGAAATTCGTGGTAATGTTGATTTTAGAAATAATAATATTAGTAATTTAAATGGTATGTATTTTGTTCAAAATATAAATGGAAATGCATATTTTGATAATAACCAAATAAATTCTATTAATAATTTATTAAATTTAACCACAATTGGTGGTGAATTAACACTTCACAACAACCCTAATTTAACAAGCTTATATGGTTTAAAAAGTATTACGAGTGGTACAATTAGGCTTGATGATCCTGTTCAATATACTAAAAAAGTAGATTTTTATTCAGATTTCTGTCAACAATTTAATGATGGAAATATTTTCGTTTATTTACAAGATAGTTCTACTCAAATAACAAAAGCAGAGGTATGTGAAGCAGATCCTTGGTTAACATTCTTTCAAGAAAATGGTCAAT
>Ga0208748_1000182_pt1 | contig 32171 bp, 30 predicted proteins | sample Knorr_S7_td_Bott_FD_185599 | JGI IMG/M metagenome (GOLD analysis project Ga0208748, IMG submission 185599) | Marine microbial communities from Southern Atlantic Ocean transect - Knorr_S7_td_Bottom_ad_4513_LV_A (SPAdes) (version 2) | ecosystem: Environmental > Aquatic > Marine > Oceanic | place... | reverse complement strand
GTTTGTTCATCTCCTTCATGTGTAAATCATTTTCTTGAAGATCTTTTCTTGCTAATGCTAAATCTTTCAAAGCATTTACAGTAATTTCGGATAAATCACGCATGACAGAATCTTTTTCTGAAGGACATTCCATTACCATAAAGAGTATTTTTGGAATTTCGCTATTATGATCTGTGTGTGTATTTTGAACACAATAGAATGTGAGGTTTTCATCAAAACCAAGGTAAAACCAAACGTTTATGACTAAAATCAAATTATTTGTCAATAATTGGTTTGCACGCCAAGATATGATTTGCGAACTGGTGGCTTAGGTTACTAGACTTGAAAATCTATCCGTTAGCAACTTAGGTTGCTAGCGACATTAATTCTTAAAACAATTCATTACATTTTTCGCTAAAATGCAAGGCTATGTGATGAAACTGATAATAATATTTTGATGAATTTCTATACCCAATAGATTTTGAAAGGCAATAATCTAATTTTTTCAAATTGTTGGAATTCATGATATTTTATCAGGATATCTTTTTGAAATAATGTGAAGTGAATTAATCTAGTGTAACTACATTTTATTTGGTGCAACAATACCCAATAAGTCAAGGGATTTTTCAAGAGTAGTTTTAAAGGAATTAACTAAACATAGTCGTGCATTTTCTAATTTTTCATCTCCAATTCCAAGAACTTTGGTATGCTCATAAAATGAATTAAAGGAAACTGCAAGGTCATGAGAATATCGGGCAACTACTTTGGGCGATAAATTATTTGCAGCATCCCGTACTGATATTCCAAATAATCCAATTGTCTTAATCAAATTCAATTCAGTTTTATCAGAAAGTAGAGAAAAATCAATGTCAATTGAAGGGCTTCGTTGAGATTTTTCTATTATTCGAGATGCCCTTGCAAAAGAATATTGAATGTATGGTGCAGTATCACCCTCCAAACTAAGTGATTTTGTCAAATCAAATGTAATTATTTTATCTAAATCTTGTTTTACCATCTCATAACGGAGTGTTCCAACAGAAATACTATGAGCAATATGTTGAATTTCAGAAGAATCTATTTCAGGATGTCTCTTTGTTGTTTCTTGAATTGTTCTCTCTTTTAGTAAATCATAAACAGAGTCAGCACTAACATAGAGGCCTTTCCTACCAGACATTTGAGCTTGTTTCCCATCAGTATCAAGACCTAGTGTTTTTGCAGTTTCAGAACTGAGTGTGACTGATTCATATCCAAGATGAACATATGCATCAGGAATTGATTTGAATTTACCCATTAGTTGTGTAATGATTTTTTGTAATCTTGCCTGACGTGAATCAATAACAGTGATTACTTTTGAGCCAGAAAAATTTTCTTTGGTGCCATTTGTATTCAAAGTTGTTTGCCATAATTTTTGAGAACTAGGTTGATTTTTGGGATATTTTTCATAGTAAAATGGATCATCAAGAAGACCCAATTTCCAAGCAGCGTATGGAATATCTTTTGCAATGTATGTTGCAGTACCATTACTTCGAACTACAATTTTATCTTCTTCTTTTCCATCTCCGCGAATAACCCAACATCCAGCATTCTTTCCATCATTTTCAAATTCTACTAGTTTCATCTCTTTGAGTTTTTCAAATATTTTGGTCCATAATCCAGAACGTATTATTTGAGATTCAAAATTGATACAATCATAGTATACTGAAAGATTCCAACAGGTTTCTAATTGATTAGATAAAACTCTCCTAGTAACAACATCTGCAAGTTTAGCAGTTTCAGAAGTTTCATCTTCAAGATCTTTTAAAACATTTTTACGAATTTCCTCCAAACTAGAATCTTCATCATATTTTTGAGTAGTTTTAACATAAACATCATCGCCACAATAATGATCAAACTTTTTTCCATCAGGAGGTTCTTGAGCAAAACCAAAATGAGTGAAACCGACTAAAATATCAGCAACTTGAAGTCCAGAATCATCAATATAGTTTAGAACATTTACTTTGTAATCGGCTTTTCTTAGAATTCTAGAAATAGTATCACCAATTATGATATTTCTAACATGCCCAATGTGTAATGCCTTGTTTGGATTTACACTAGTATGTTCAACAACAATAGTTGATTTATTTCCCAATTCAACAAAACCAAATGTATCCAAATTAGATTCAGATAAAATTAATTGATTTAATTTTTCCCAATTTGCAAAAAAGTTAAGATATCCTGATTGATGTGCTTCAGATTTTAACACCAAAGTGTGTTGAGAATTATCATAATTATTAGAAAGTAATTGTGCAATATCCATAGGGCTTTTTTTGAGTTGTTTTGCAAGTAAGAATGAAATATTTGAACTCACATCACCAAATCCAGATTTTGCAGGTTCAACTGAAAAATCAATTCCAGTTATAGACATTTCAGTTAAAACTTTGTTGAGATTATTTCTAACCTCATCTAATATGGATTGAAAAGTCATCCTATATCTCAGATAATGTGGGTGCTAATTTATCTAATGCCTCAAGGACACCATCTCCCGCATGTGCTGAAACAACCATTGTTGCCTCAGATTTTACCTGCTCTGATGCATTTCCTAATGCAATACTAGTTTTTGCAATTTTAAACAATGGGATATCAGTTGCACTATCACCAATTGCTATTACATCATCACGTAAAATTGAGAATTTATCCATAATCTTAGAAAAACCAGTGCCTTTATCGATTCCTGAGGAATTAATGTGAAATGCATATTGACTATCAGATAATTCAACATTAAGGTTATTTTCAGATACAACTTTTCTTGCAAGATCTAAATCAAATGTTCTATCTAAAACAACTTCAGTCATTCTAGGAAAAACAGGTTTTTCTTTAACATTATCAATATTTTTCTTAATTATTTGAAATGCATTCTCACATTCTTTGATATTACCTAACAAAATATGATCATTTGTATCAAGGGTGATGCAACCGCCATTTTCACCAACAGTTATTTTTGTAGTTCCACCAAATACTGAAAGTAAAAATCCCTCAACAGATGAACGCCCAGTAACAAAGATAACATTATGGCCCATTACAGTTAGACGTCTTAATGCATCAAGTGCATCCAAATGAATTCTGCCACCCCCATTTTCAGTAATAGTTCCATCAATATCTACTGCAAATGTTCTCTTTTTCATAAGATTTGTTTTTCAAACGGAATAATATTTGCTGCGTAAGAAAAGTAATAGGGTTTTATTTGAAAAGAATGTCGAAGGAAATGAACAGTATTGGGAATTCCTGAAAAAATTAAGGCCATCCAAGATGAAATGGCAAAAACTCAGATCAACAAAGCTACTGAGAAACATGTTGGTTTACTAAAAGCAAAGATTGCTAAACTCAAAAGAGAGCAAGAGGACAACGTAATAAAAAAATCAGGCATGAAGCAAGATGGCTTTGATGTCAGAAGAAGTGGTGATGCGACAATAGTGTTTATCGGATTACCAAGTGTTGGAAAATCAACATTACTAAATAAAATGACTAGTGCAAAATCAACTGTCGGTGCTTTTACATTTACAACACTTACCGTTGTTCCCGGGATGATGGTGTATAGAGGTGCAAAAATCCAAGTCTTAGATCTTCCAGGGATCATTAAAGGGGCATCAACAGGAAAAGGGTTAGGAAAGAGAATTCTTTCAGTTGCAAGAACTGCAGATCTAGTACTACTCATGTTAGATGTTTTTCAGCCATTCCATGAGGATGTGTTAGTAAATGAATTAGGCAATATAGGAATTAGATTAAATCAATTACCGCCAAATCTAACTATTGAGAAAGCATCAATGGGAGGAATTGCAGTTGCTCAACAAGTAAAGCTTACAAAAATTTCAGTAGATCATCTCAAAGCTATTTTACATCTTTATGGAATTGTCAGTGCACGTGTTGTGGTAAGAGAAGATGTAACATCAGAACAATTAGCAGACCACATTGCAGGAAACATTAGTTATTCAAAAGCAATTACAATTTTAAATAAAATTGATTTAGTTGATAAGGCATTTCTAAAAGATTTAAAGACAAAAATAAAATCAGAGGTAATAGAAGTATCTGCAAATTCAGATATCAATATTGAATTATTAAAAGAAAAAATATATCAAAAATTAAAATTTATTAGAATTTACCTACGTCCAAAAGGTGGAGAAACTGATTTCAAAGAACCACTAATTGCAAGAGAGAGTGACACAGTTGAAGATATTTGTAACAAGCTTCATCGTAGATTAAGAAGAGAGTTCAGATATGGTTTAGTGTGGGGAAAAAGTGTAAAGTTTGGAGGACAAAGAGTAGGATTGAGTCATATTTTACTTGATGAAGACGTACTAACAATAATTAAAAAACGCGGCACATAATTTTAAAAAAACAATAAAGTAGATCAAAAAATAAAATTCAACAACACAAATGTTTCATGACAAATACAAAACAAAGATTAGTTTTTATCAATTAAAATTCAATAAACACGCGTAAAAAAATAGAAAATGAATTGTTTTTCAGAAATTTGAAAATAATCGATCAGTTTTTGAAAAGAGTTATTGAAAGTTTTTCGATCAAAATAAAAATTAAAAATTGAAATTACTTGACAAATAGTGATCAATTTGTGTAAATTTTTTTAGTTTACCCACTGAAAAACTATGAAAAAGTGGTTCCATTAATGGCTACAAAAAGAAAAGCTGCACCAAAACGCAAAGCAGCTCCAAAACGTAAAGCTACAAGAAAAGCAGCTCCTAAAAGAAAGGCAGCTCCAAAAAGAAAAGCAGCTCCAAAGAGAAAGGCAGCACCAAAACGCAAAGCCGCTCCAAAGAGAAAGGCAGCTCCAAAAAGAAAAGCAGCTCCAAAGAGAAAGGCAGCACCAAAACGCAAAGCCGCTCCAAAGAGAAAGGCAGCTAAAAGACGATAATCTTGTAAGTACACTAACAATCGTCAATTAGACGGCGAATTGTTTTCCTTTTTCTAAATTCTAACTAGTGGTAACTAAATGTTTTATCTAGATATTATTATTTTAAATATTATTTACAAAAATTTTTGTTGAAAAAATATTGATTAAATAAATACACAGACGAAAAAGTAATCAAAGTTTTTTTGTTACAAAAAATTTTCAACAAATTAAAATCAAATTAACAATTTACAAAAATTTTAGATATTAATTTACAATCAGAATAAAATATTAAAAAAATTTAAGAATTGATTAGTGAATTAGTAAAGATAGCTCATCAATTTGATTTGTTCTTCAGTAGAAATAATATTTTTAATTGTTAAAATTTCTAATAATTCTTTAAAGATTGCTTTTTGTTCAGATGACATTCCACCAGTTGTGCCTTTTTCTCCAGGTAGGCCTGGTGGACCTCTAGGACCAGCTGGACCTACAGGACCTTGTTCACCTTGTGAGCCGGGTTCACCAATAGAACCAATTGGGCCGTTAGGACCTCGTTGACCTTGTGGACCTTGAATACCTTGTGGACCTTGTGGACCTTTGTCTCCAGACAATCCTGTTGCACCTCGTTCACCTTGTGAGCCTTGAGGACCTTGTGGACCTTTGTCACCAGGTATTCCTAGTGGACCAGTTGTACCTTTTTCACCTAATGGACCTTCAGGACCTTTGATACCTTTTTCTCCTAATGGACCAGGAACTCCAGTTAGTCCTTTGGAGCCTGCAGGACCTTGTGGACCTTGTGGACCTTTGTCACCAATTGTACCTTCAGGACCTTTAGATCCTTTGTCACCTAATGGACCCGGAGGACCAAATGTACCCTTGTCACCTAATGGACCAGGTAAACCAGTGACTCCTTTATCACCTAATGGACCCGGAGGACCTAATGTACCCTTGTCACCTAATGGACCAGATGGACCTTTTTCTCCAATCGGACCAGAAGTTCCTTGAATTCCTTTTTCTCCTTGAACACCTGATTGACCGGTAGAACCTTTTTCTCCAGGTGGACCAAATGTACCAGTGACTCCTTTATCACCAATTATTCCTTGTTGGCCTTTGTCACCTTTTTCTCCAGGGGAGCCTCTTAATCCCGATGGACCTTTGTCACCAGGAGGACCAGTTGTACCTTTTTCTCCTTTATCGCCAAGTGGACCTTTCAATCCAGATGAACCTTTATCGCCAAGGGGTCCTGTAAAACCTTTTTCTCCTTTATCTCCAGGAGGACCAGTAATTCCTCTGTCACCTTTATCCCCTTTATCACCAGTGGTTCCTTTGTCACCAGATGCACCTTTTGTACCATCAGGTCCTTTAATTCCAGAAGTACCTTGAATACCTGGAGGACCAGATTGACCTTTGTCACCCGAAAGTCCAGTTGAACCTCGTTGACCAATTGGGCCAGATTGACCAGTTGCACCAACACCAAGATTAGTTTTTGGAGAGTATTTTGGTTTTGGAGTTTCAGTTATAGTTTCAGTTTTAGTAAATGTTTCAGATTTTGATGAAAATGGTTTTGTAGATTTTGCTAAAGAAACATCAAAAACAGAATGCAGTGAAGAAAATAAATCAGTTACAACTATCCAAATTGTATCTAGTTCAGTAATAGATGACGGAAGAGGATTATCTGCAGAACCTATTTTTTCTGAAAAAATTCCATCTTTTACTTTTAGATGAAATGTGCCATGCCATAGAGAAGGAAATCGTTTAGTTTTAACAGCGTCATCAGATGGTTTACTATCAGTAATTGCAATTTGTGCTTCATAAACACCCGATTGTTTGAAAGGTGCACGCCCATGAATTTCTAATCTAGACTGAGAAGACATATCCGTTTGTGTAATTTTCAAGTATTTCTGTATTTATATCAAATGTATACATTCAAAATTTTGATCTCTAGCAATCAGGCTCATTAAGATGGTATTTATCTAGATAAAATAGATATTTTAAAATAATGAAAAAACTTTTTGGGAAAAAAACAAAAGAACTGAAAGTGTCAAAGCCAAAAAAAGAGGGCGAAGAAACCAGTTTAGTTGATGCAGATTATAATCGTAAAAAATTATTTAAAAAAGGGATCAATTTGATGGCAGATGAAAAATTGGAAGAGGCCATCATGTATTTCCAACAAGCATTAAGAATAGACCCCGATAATGTAGAGACCCTGATTAAATTAGGATATGCCAATTTCCACATAGATGAGCACGGTGAAGCACTAACTGTTTATGATAGAGTTCTAGATATCGATGTTACAAATCCAGAAGTTTGGAATCTTAAAGCGTTAGTACATTATGAACAAAAAAAGTATGCTAAAGCTTTGGATGCTGTTGAAAAAGCAATTGAATCAGATCCAACATACGGAATGGCTTGGTATAACAAAGCATGTTTCTTATCACTAATTAATGAAGTACCAGAATCATTAGAAGCATTAAAGCGTTCAATTGAACTTGATGTTAAAAATGCAAGAAGATCAATTAGGGATAGAGATTTTGCAAATGTCAGAATTGAAGATGGTTTCAAAAGAATTGAGGAAGTAGTAGTTTTAGAATCAATCAGACAAGGGTATCACACATTGGGTGCAATTGTTTGGACGACATTTTTAGATGTAAAAGATGCAGAGACTGCATTTAGAAAATTATTAGAAAAAGGATTAATCGTTCAAAATGAAAAACGTGATGGTCTAAGTAGAATTCCAATTTATGATCTTGCAATAAACGTTGCAGAAAGAATGGGTAAAGAGAAAAAAGGGTTATTTGGAATTACAAGAAAAACATTACCAAGACCATTTAAGAATTTGAAAGAATTAGGTCAAGCGGTTCAAGATGCAAAAGAATCCATTGAAGAAGCAGACGTTGAAAAAACCCTTAAAGTTTTTGACACATTCATAAATACTGCAAAATCAGGAGAGGAAATGATAGAATACTTCTTTGAAGCACACAGAGAAGTAAGATTATGGAAAATCAGATTAAAAGATAGAGGTCAAGACTATCTTATTGAAAACAAAGAGAAAATGTTGACAGTGTTTGAGAACATTGAAATTTCAGTTACCAAAAAACTCAGAAATGAAATAGCTTAATTATTCTGCAGATAAATCCCAATAGTGTGCATCTTCTTGTTTTTCAGTAGGTTTTTGTAGATTTTTCCATTCTTTGAATGAACGAACATATAATTTTGCATTAGTCAATCCCACAGACTTTAGAGCATAATATGCTAATCCAGAAAGGGTTCCAACACTACCACAATAAGTGATAATTTCAGAGTTTTCTGTGATTCCTCGATTATCAAGTAATCTCTTCATATCCTCTTTTGAGCGTAAAATTTTATCTGAAGATGAAAGGGTTCTGTAAGGCAAACTAATTGCACCAGGAATATGTTGTTCAAGGAAATTGAGTCGTTCACGATTATCAATTAAAATCACATCATCTCTGCTTTTTGTACTTTCCAAATATTCAGAAGTTGCCAGAATGTCGGATTGTAAATTCATAGAATGTGTTTTATTTTGTATATCAGGGGTGATAGAATCATTTTCTAGGCCTAGAGATTTCCAGTGACCATATGTTGTTTCAAGTAATGACACATCAGAATGTCCAATGTATTCCAAAGTCCAAGCTACTCTAGAAGCTAAAGCGCCAAATGTATCATCATATACAACTACAGATGTTTCATCATCAATTCCCATAGAATTGAATAATTTTAAGACACGTTCAGGGCTATCATCAGATAAAAGAGTTGCAAGAGGTAAATTTACAGCACCAGAAATATGATCTTGTTTGTAATCAGATTCTCGTCGTACATCAATTACTCGAACACTTTTGTCGCGTATTTCTGAACGTAGTGAATCAATATCAGTAGTAATTTTTGAGGAATCCGTCAAGCAGCACATTCACCCTTTCCAGTTTTTGTATGATAACTACTATCACTCCCATAATCAAGATAAAAGTCAGGATCATCTTCTTTTGTTGGTGGAATTACTAGTGGTTCTAAAACTTTTTTGATGTCATTAATTGATTTAATATCAGAATCCTCACTATTATTTACAACTCTATGCATCCATGTTTTTAGAGAGTCATCAGATTGTTTATTTTGTTTGAATATCTCAATAATTTTTAAAATTACTGGAATCACCCTCTTTGCAGGAATTCGTAGACATGTTTGACCCAACAGGGTATCACCATCAGAACGTCCACCTAATGACATTTGGTAATTTGCATACATGTCTTTTCCAACACGTCCTCCACCACCAAAGAAACCAATTGTTGCAATCCCATGTTGGGCACAAGAATTTGGACATCCACTTATCTTAATAGAAGAGTCTTTCAAATCATCATCTTCATCTAATTTCAATTCAAGGAATTTTCTTTGAATTTCTTTTGCAAGTCTATGAGAATTTGTCAACGCTAAATTACATGATGTAGTTCCTGAACAGCCAATAGGAGCAGTCATAGTTAACGCACCAGATTTTGCCAATCCAGTCTCTAAAAGTTTAGAATACAAACGTGGTAAATCATCTTCATGAACATAACGTAATGCAATATTTTGTTCAAATCCTGCTCTAGCATGACCCTCAGATGAAAAGTCACGAGTCAAAACTGCCAATGCATTAAGTTGGTTTGATGTAATATCACCAGCCTCAAGAGTGATGAATATGGAGCGATAGTCAGATTGTTTTTGTTTTATGGTGTTTGTTTTCAGCCATCTTGCATATCCATCAGATGAAGGTATACCACTTTCATCAGATATTCTAAACGGTCGTTTAATTTCATATGGTGTATGATTAACATTTAATCGTGTAACTACAGATTGTGTAGCTCGAACTATTGCTCTCTCTTTTAGAACGAGGTTTTGGAATTTATCCCAACCCATATCATTTACAAGATAACGCATTCGGTTTCTTGCCATATTTTTTCGATCTCCTAATCTATCAAATATTCTCAATACTGCAATGGATGTGTAAAGTAAATCTTCATCAGGAGTAAAGTCTTCTAATTGATGTCCAACAAATGATCTATTTCCCAATCCACCACCAAGGAATATTTTGAAACCTCGTTGAGTTTCTCCATCAATCTCTCTAATCTGTGGAATTAATCCCACATCAACCATCCTCACCATCCCATGTTTTTCACAACAGGTAAAATTGAATTTGAATTTACGTGGCAGATTTTGAGTCATAGGATTTCTCAAAAAGAATTTTGCAGTTGCAAGAGCATAAGGTGTTGCATCAAATTCTTCATCAGGACAAACACCAGATAAAGGACTACACATTACATTTCGTACACTATTCCCACAGGCTTCTCTGGATGTTAGTCCAACTTCAGCAAGTCCTCGAAATATTTCTGAAACATCTTCAAGAACTACCCAATGCAATTGAATATTTTCTCTTGTGGAAAAATGTGCACTACCTATAGAAAATTGCTCACTTAGTTGAGAGATTTTTTCTAATTGGTGAGGATATATTTCTCCTGCAGGAAGTTTAATTCGAACCATGGCATAATCGCCAGTCATCCTAGTTCCATATGCACCGTGTTGAAGTCTAAAACGTCTAAAACTAGCTTCATCATATTTTCCTTGACGGAATAATTTTACAGTTTTTGCAAAAGAATCTATTTCTTCTGATCTAGCCCAATTAATTTTAGGTTTTACAGATTTAGCTGTTTGTTTAAGATTAGTAGTCAATACAAAGAAATTCCATTTGGTTTGGATATAAATTTTTTAGATTGGGATATTTAGGAGGGAAATTTTCAATACAATACATTTTTTTCCTATTTTTATTCACTCAAATTCTAAAAAATTATGAAATTAGTATTACCTAATTTTAAAAAAATCGTGGGAAAGTATTAATTAATCAGAAAATGATGCATCGACATGCAAGAAGCAACAGTTGCAGAAAAATCAACAAAAATTTTTACAGATGTACGTGAAGTCGAAATAACACGTGCAATAGCAAATGAATTTCATGATGTTTTAATTGATAGGGCAGAATCAGATGTTATTATTATTGGTGCAGGACCTGCAGGGTTAACTGCAAGTAGAGAATTATCAAACTTGGGATACAAAGTTTTAGTCATTGAACAAAATAACTATCTAGGTGGAGGGTATTGGTTAGGAGGATATATGATGAATCCTGTAACTGTTAGAGAACCTGCACAAAAATTTTGGGATGAATTAGGAATTCCGTACAAAAAAGTTCAAGAGGGATTGTATTTGACACCAGGTCCACATGCAGTATCAAAATTAATTGCAGCAGCTTGTGATGCAGGAGTAAAATTCCTTCAGCTTACAAAGTTTGATGATTTAGTGCTAAAAGATGGTAGAGTGACAGGAATCGTTGTTAATTGGATGCCAGTTTCAGCATTACCCCGCAATATTACATGTGTTGATCCAATAGCTTTTGAATGCAAAGTTCTCATTGATGCATCAGGCCATGATTCAGTAGCAGTAAAAAGACTTGTAGATAGAGGATTAACTAAATGGAAAGGAATGCAACCAATGTATGTAAATGAAGGAGAAGAACACGTAGTTCACAAAACAGGAGAAGTGTATCCAGGGTTAATAGCTGCAGGAATGTCAGTCACTGAAACATATGGATTAGCTAGAATGGGACCAACATTTGGTTCAATGTTATTTTCAGGCAAGAAAGCTGCAGAAATCACAGTTGAAAAAATCAAAGAGTTAGAAAGATAAGCTACAAAAACATTATTTCTCTAGTGAGAACAAGTAAAATTATTCTATATGATGAGCCTACAGTTCCTGAAATCCAATTAGAAAAATTACAAAAATTTCTAAAAGGATTATTTCCAGTCGATGTTGAAATTAGGAAAAATTTCTCACGGTATGCGGATGATAAAATTTTTGAAAAAATTGCAGGTTCAAGGATTTTTGATTTAAAAAAGCCGTTTAAAAAATACATTCCATCATTTAGTGATATACAGGCAGAAAAAGAATCCAAAGATACTACAAAAGATAAAGACATGGTTTTGTATGATGGATTTGAGTTTCAAAAAATTATTACTAATATTATTCCAAAAGATGAAAATGACTTAAATATACTACACATAATTTTTACAAATAAATTAACTTGTACATTTGATGAAAGTGATTTTAGATATCATGCCAGAGCAATAATTAATTCCAATCCAACAATCATCTCAACTTCAGGAATTGTTGAGGCCCCAGCAAAACCAAAACAATACTATTTTGAATTGATGACTGATTTTTCCGAGGATAAAATTGATGAGGTTAAAAAAAAGTACAAAGGGGAATTTTTAGAATATAATGATTCTCGATTATCGCAAGTAATTGAGGGTTATTTGTTACAAGCAATCATGTATTTTGAGACAGGTGATTGTTTTTGTGACCAAAAAGAGTGTAGACTATTTAATGCTCACTGGCAAAAAGATCTGTTGCATTCTCAAATTGAGAATCAAATGTTTTGTAAAAAACATCTAGAAATTATTAAAAAAATCTCAAATAATTGAACAAACAGTATATTCACTTAAATTATTGAGACATTGAGATTTGTCATTATGATGTCAGGAGAAGCTGGAGCAGCAGTACTTGAAACAAATGACGATAGTCCCAAAATACCAGATAAAAAGAAGACAAAATTTGATGTGGTAATCATTGGTGCAGGTCCTTCAGGATACACTGCAGGAATTTATTGTTCTAGAGCAGGTTATGATACATTGATTTTATCGGGAATATTGCCAGGAGGTCAACTAGTCAATACTACTGAGGTCGAAAATTATCCAGGTTTTGAAAATAGCATAATGGGTCCAGATTTGATGATTGACATGAGAAAACAGTCTCAAAAAATGGGCACAACCATAATAGATGATGAAGTAGTTGATGTTGATTTTAGACGAAAGCCGTTCAAAGTTCTCACAGCATCAGAAGAGTATGAGGGGCGTGCAGTCATTATTGCAACAGGTGCCAATCCAAGAAAAATGGGATTAAAGGGTGAAGAGACATTTGCAGGAAAAGGAGTTTCTTATTGTGCAACATGTGACGGTCCTTTCTTTAGAAATCAAGAGATAGTAGTAGTTGGTGGAGGAGATTCAGCAATCGAGGAGGCCACATTCTTAACTAAATTTGCTACAACTGTTCACATTGTACATAGACGAGGTGAATTACGAGCAAGTAAAGTTATGCAAGAAAGAGCACTAAATAATGAAAAAATAAAATTCCATTGGGATTCTGCAGTGATTGATATTAAAGGTGATCAAAAAGTACAACAAGCAGTTTTAAAAAATCTTAAAACAAATGAAGAAACAACTCTAGAGATTGGAGGTTTGTTTGTAGCAATTGGACATACTCCAAATACAAAAATATTTGAAAAAGAAATTGATTTAGATGATCAAGGGTATGTAGTATTAAAAAATAATACTCATACAAACGTTGAAGGTATTTTTGCTGCAGGTGATGTTCATGATAGAACATACAGACAAGCAATTACAGCTGCATCTTTTGGATGTATGGCAGCAATAGATGTTGACAAATATATTTCTGAATCTACAGAAAAATAAGAATGAAGAATGCTCAATGCAAAAAATGTTTGAATAAATTTCATGAAAAAGAGATCTATACAATTCAACAATTTCAATATAGAGAAGAACCAACTTACAAATGGACATTAAATTATTTCAAAAAGTTAGGAATCGGAGAATGGGATTCATTTTGTGAAAGTTGTTTAAAATCATATTTAAAAAAATCAAACGACACATGGAATGAATCAAAAAATACAAAAGCCTAAATCATCATAATAAATTATCAAGTGAAATTAAATGAGTCAAAATTCTGAAGAATTAAAGAAAATAGTCAAAGAACATAGTGAAAAATTAGCTAAATTAGGAATAGAATTAGCTAAAAATCAATTTAGCTATAAAGTAGAAAATAAACCATCAAAAGAATATTGGCAAAAAAGAATTGATGATTTTAAAAAATATAATGAAAAAGGGATGGAATACTATAATGAAATTCATTCTTTGATGAATATAATCAACAGAGAAGAATCACAAATGTTTCTTTTACGAATAGGCAAATTTCGTCAGATAGGAATAGTACTCATAGAGATAATGGAGAAAATAAAAGAAAATCCAACAATTATGGATAAAAAAGATAAACAACAAAGTCAGTGGAGTAAAAAAATCAAAGAACAAGTTTCAGAACAAAGTGACAAAAGTCTCAATTTTGAAAAGGACATGAATTCATCATTTAGAAAATTTTATGAAGTGCATGTAAAAGTGATTTTAGAATAATAATTAATATGCTAATTCTGACATGTATTTTGCAGATTTAAGAGAGTTTTCAAATTCATCTTCAGTCATAATATTTTGTGTAGCATAAACACTCTTGAATTTTCGTCCATCATCAGCAAAAATTCCAACAACACATGCATCATTCCCAATAGAATATTTCTTCATACATGCATAAACTGCAGCAGATGAGGGACTAATCAATAGTCCATCTTTTTCAAAGACTTCTTTTACAACTGAGAAAGCCTCATCGTTATCTACAGAAATCCAATCATCAACTACATTTTCTCGTTTCAAAAACAAATCAGGTTTTGCTGATTCTTCAAAATTTCTCCATCCTTGAATAAGATGATTTTGTTGTGGTTGACATCCAATAATTTTTACATTTGGGTTTTTTTCTTTTAGAAAAGTTCCAATGCCGGTGATAGTACCGCCAGTACCAACACCAGTAAAGAAATGAGTTACTTTACCATCAGTTTGTTTCCAAATTTCAGGGCCGGTTCCAACATAATGTCCTTTGAAATTGGCTTCATTTGCATATTGATTTGGAGAATAATAGGTATCAGGCCTAGAGGATGCAATCGAGGTTGCAAGGGCAATACTTTGATCAGTTCCAGCCCCAACTTTTGGACACAAATCATCACTTGTTTCAAATAGTTTAGCACCAAGATTTCGAATAATATCTTTAGTTTCATTACTTACTTTTTCAGGAATCACAATCTCTACTTTGTAACCTAACAGATTTGCAATTCCAGTTAAAGCAATCCCAGTATTTCCAGATGTAGGTTCAATGATTACGCTCTTACCCTTTGTTAAAATTCCTCGCTCTTCACCATCTTTGATCATCCAATATGCAGCTCTGTCTTTAACTGAACCAAATGGATTATGTCCTTCTAGTTTTGCAAAAAATTCTGTGTTGTTCTTTGATAAAGAATCTAACTTAACAAGAGGAGTATTCCCAATTCGACTCAAGACATCTGTATCAGTTACAGTAGTCATAATTTTGGTTATTTCACCTTTTTAATTTGAAATGTAATTACATTACCATCTTTTGATAAATTTAATAATTCATGACCGCTTCTTGTTACCCATCTTGAAATATCCTCTTCAGCTGCTGGATCATCTGCAGAAACAATTAGAACTTGACCAACTTGCATTCTTTCAATTTCAATTTTTGTTCTAAACACAGGTTCAGGGCAAAATAATCCAGTTGCATCTAATTTTTTTTCAGTGGATTCAGACATGATTGACTATTTCACAAAAAGTGTTTTGTTATATTAAAATCTATTTGAGTTTGTGATAAAGAATAGCTATAGCTAATTCAAAAAAAATAAAATATCATTCAGATTGATTATGAAAAATTAAAAATTATCTAAAAAGATCTTCTTTTTCTAAACGGATTAATTTATCCACACCAAGTTCTTCAATCTTAAAGGAATAATCACGAATAATCACTACAGGACAGTTTAGGGTTTTACCCATTACAAGTTCTGCAGCTGCAGAAAATTCATCAGCTATTGCAATTTCTGTGATTCGTAATCTTTTTCCAAATGAATCCATAGTTCCCGCATAATCTAAAATTGGATTTAATCCAGAAATTCCAATAGCACAGTTAGTTTGACCCATTCTAAAAGGACGTCCAAAAGTATCAGAAATAATCACTGCCACATCTTTATTGGTGTTTTCTTTAATTTTTTTACGAATAGTTTGTGCTGAAATATCAGAATCTATTGGAAGTAATGTTGCATATCCATCTTTTACATTACTTTCATCAACACCAGCATTTGCACAAACAAATCCATTATTAGTTTGAACAATAATTATTTCATTTTTCATTCGAACAATTCGTTTTGATTCAGATAAAATTAATTCAACAATTCGAGGGTCTTTGTGATACTGTGAAGCAATACCTTGAGCAAGTAATGAAGGAGTCACACTAGACAAATCAACAATTCTACCTTCTTGTTTTGAGATAATTTTTTGAGCAATCACCAAAATATCACTATCTTCTAATTTGAAATTCTGAGAAATTATTTCAAAAATATCATCAGAGATTTCAATTTCTTTTTCTATATGAACAGGTATTATTTCCAAACAATATTTCTAAAATAAAGGACTACAAAATTGTTTATGCAGTAGTTTTTAATTCTAATTTGAAATGTTTGTTAATAATATCTAAAATTTTTGAGAGATCTTTTACTTCTAATGTGGTTGTAGCTAAATCTTTGACTATATCTTGTGCACGATAAGCAATTCCCAAACCACAAATATCAAATAATTTTACATCATTGGCACCATCCACAACACAAACGATGTCTTCTTTTTGTTCACCCCATTCTTGAATTTTTATTTTAGCAGATGTTGATTTGTCAGAATCAACATTAATTTTCACCCCATCAAGCTTACCATCTTTAAAAATTAATTCATTACAATAAACATAATCTAATCCTAATTCTTCTTTTAATCTACCCATCATTAGTGTAAAACCACCAGAAACTGCCATGATTTTCCATCCAGCCTCTTTTAAAACTCTACAAGCTTCTTTTGCCCCAGTCATAATAGGTAATGAATCAGCAACTTCTTGACAAGTTTTTTTATCTAATCCTTTTAGGGCAGCAACTCTTGTTCTAAGTCCATCTTCCCAGTTAATTTTTCCTTGAATTCCTTGTTTAGTAATTTCCCAAATTTCAGATTCTTTGTTGAGTTTTTCTGCAAGAATAGGAAGATATTCTTCATCATACAAAACACCTTCAACATCAAAAATCGCCAACAATTAATTTCTAATTTACAAAAAAATTACTAATAATATTAAAGTTTAAATGATTTTTTAGAATTAAAAGCGCTAGTAATAAATCACCGAAGATCAATATACTGTTAATGGGTGAATTAGAACACAAATTTGAAGTTGAAATTCTAGAAAGAGAAGGAAAACAAAAATTACCAGACAATGTAAAAGAATTGTTAAAAGCATCAGGTATGATGGATGAAAAGGGAAAATTAAAGTTAAAAGGAGTTAGTCCTAAAATGCTCAAAAGAATGAAACAGGAATATGTAGAATGCCCGGTTTTAAAAGAAGATATACATTTTGTTCAGTGTTTTATATGTCCAAATTTCCAAAGTAGAGTAATGGGTAAAGTTCTCTGCAAAGGCGCTAAACTTTAATCTCAAAAATTCTCACGAAAGGCTCATTAGTTTAATTAATTCTCGAAATGCTAGTTTGGGTAAAGAAGACGTAGGAATTACTGTTTCAAAAAATGATAATTTTAGTGAATGGTATACACAAGTAGTTCTAAAAGCAAAACTTGCAGATTATGCACCAGTAAAAGGATTAATTGTACTCAGACCAGACGGATATTCAATTTGGGAATCATTAAAAAATACATTTGATAAAAAATTTGCTAAAAATGGCATAAGAAATGGATTTTTACCAATATTAATTCCAGAATCACTATTAGGAAAAGAAAAAAAGCATTTTGAAGGATTCAATCCAGAAGTATTTTGGGTAACTCATTCAGGGACAAATAAGTTAGGAGATAGGCTCGCATTAAGACCAACATCTGAGACATTGGCATATACAATGTATGCCAAATGGATTCAAAGTTGGAGAGATTTACCATTAAAGATTAATTTTTGGAATACTGCATTGAGGGCAGAAATTAAAGCTACTAAACCATTTCTTAGAACATCTGAATTTTTGTGGCAAGAAGGACATACTGTCCACGCAACCCAAGAAGAAGCAGAAAAAGAAGTAATGGAAATTTTAGAGATTTACAAACATACCGTTGAAGATGAATTAGCAATTCCAGTTAGAACAGGAAAAAAAAGTGAGAAAGAAAAATTTGTTGGTGCAGTACATACTACTACAATGGAATCAATTATGCCAGATGGTAAAGCACTACAAATGGGAACATCACATTTTCTAGGTCAAAATTTCTCAAAACCATTTGAAGTAAAATTTGCAGATAAAGATAACGTAGAACATTTTGCATGGCAAACATCATGGGGAGTTTCATGGAGATTAATTGGTGCAATGATTATGGTGCATGGGGATGACAAGGGTCTTGTGTTACCACCAAAAGTGGCACCAATCCAAGTAGTAATTATTCCAATTTATAAAAATGATGAAGGTAAAGACAAAGTATTACCAAAAGTGAATGAGATCAAAGAAAATTTAGAATCAAAAGACATTAGAGTTCATGTCGATGATAGAAGTGGGTTATCACCAGGATACAAATTTAATGATTGGGAATTAAAAGGAGTTCCAATTCGAATTGAAATTGGACCAAAAGATATTGAAAAACAAAGCATAGTTATTGCAAAAAGATACAATCTAGAGAAATCAAGTTTAGGTTTTACGGAAGTTGAAAAAATTTCTATGATTCTTGATGAAATTCAAGTAAACATGCTAAAAAATGCAAAAGAACAAGCTAAAACAAACACCATAGATATTTCAGATTATCAAGAATTTAAATTAAAAATCGATAAAGGTGGTTTCTTTAATGCTCCATGGTGTGGCAAAATAGAATGTGAAGATAAAATTAAGGAAGAGACAGGTGCAGAAATTAGAGTTATTCCATTTGGAAGTGAAAATGAAAATCAAAAATGTATATTCTGTCAGCAAAAGAGCGTCTCAGTTCCAATTTTTGCACGAGGGTATTAGATTCACCCACAGATATAATAATTCAAAAAATATTATTTTTCAATAATGACATCAAATCCAGAATTAGAGCAAAAAAAGTCACTAATAGAACAATTCAGAGAAACTCGGAATAGAACACTAGAACTTGTAAAAACATTAGAAAAAGATGATTTTGTAATCCAGACTGCATTTTTTATGAGTCCACCAAAATGGCATATCGGTCATGTGAGTTGGATTTATGAAGCCATCATAAGTAAACTAGACAAAAATTATGAATTTTATTCAAAAGAATTCTCAGATTATCTTAATTCCTATTATCAGCAATTTGGCACACCACAAGACAAGGGGTTACGAGGAATAAGTTCAAGACCAACCGTTGATCAAATTTTCCAATACTTTAACACAATTAATCAAAGAGTAGAGAAATTTATCGAGTCAAAATCCCTGAATGAGAATGAAATAAAATTAATTACAATTGGATTTCATCATGAATGCCAACATCAAGAACTACTAGTATATGATTTGCAACATCTTTTAGCAGAACAATACAGACCAACAACAAAAAAAGAAATTCCAAAACATAATAATATTGAAAAAAAATCAGTCCACATTAAAGGTGGGATATACACAATGGGGTATAACGGGGAAAATTATTGTTATGATATTGAACTTCCAGAACACAAAGTATACCTAAATGATTACAAAATAGATACTTTTCCAATAACTAATCAACAATTCATGGAGTTTGTTAAAGATGGAGGATATGAGAATTACAAACATTGGTTATCTGATGGATGGGAGAAAGTAAAAGCAAACAAATGGAATGCCCCCATGTATTGGGAAAAAATTGAGGGTGAATGGAATGTACGAGACTTTTTAGGGATTAACAAAATCAATCCAAACCAACCAGTGTGTCATGTGAGTTACTATGAAGCAGATGCATACTGTAAATGGGCAGGAAAAAGATTACCCACAGAAGCTGAATGGGAAAAAGCAGCATGTTGGAATGAAGAAAAACAAGAAAAAACAACATACCCATGGGGAAACGAACTACCAACTGATGAGAAATGCAATTTACTTGAATCACATTTTTGGGGATGTTCAGAGATCGGATCATTTCCTAGTGGAGTGAGTCATCTGGGGTGTCAACATATGATTGGAGATGTTTGGGAATGGACATCATCTGAATTTACAGGGTATCCCGGATTTAAAACAGGATTTGATGAATATAATGACAAATGGTTTACAAATCAAAAAGTTTTGAGAGGAGGTTCATTTGGAACACCAAAAATGTCAATTAGAGCAAGCTATAGAAATTTCTTTAGACTAGATGAAAGGTGGTTATTTTCTGGATTCAGATGTGCAGATGATATTTAATATTTGTATAAAAATAATTTAATCGTACAACATTAAATCTAATTCTTCAAGTAAACTATGAAGATTGTTCACTGAACGATAAACATCTTGTTCAGTTTTAGCCCCTGTACAAACTAATTTTCCTGATGCAAATAATAGAATTACAGTTTTAGGATCAACCATTCTATGAATAACTCCGGGGAATTGTTCAGGTTCATACATACTTCGAGGTAATGTGCGTGCAGTTTTTTCTAGATGAATTTTTCCTCCAAGATTAATTGATGAAACTATATTTTGAATTGTAACTACAGCCTCTTTTTTGATTTTAATTTTCTCTTTTCGTAGTTTTTGTACAACTATCTTCACTGCCTTGTTTGCCATATCCGCAGATTTTGAGCCAGTACATACCATTTTTCCAGTACTAAAAAGCAAAGTGGCAGTTTTAGGAACTCTAAGTCGAAATACTGCACCTGGGAATTGATCAGGATTATACTCGACATCAGGGAATTTTTTCTGAATTTCATAAAGATCTAATTTTTGATCTAAAACAGCAGATGCTACAACATTTACAATTTCAATAATAGGCTTAGTTTTTGCCAATAATTATGAACTTGGTATGCCACATTTAAAGAAATTTAATTTAAGTTTGATTCTGTAATTTTAAGAATATTACTAAAAACTAAATTAGAATCTAATTTTTAGAAAAATTTAATAAATTTTATATTTTCGATACCAAAGTTAATGAAAAATACTTGTTTTCATCTAGCCAGGTATGTTTGAGTTCAAAACCTGCATCATCAAGAAGATTATGTATTTGAGATAATCGATATTTATGAGAATATTCAGTATGTATCAATTCATTTTTTTCTAAATTCAATAAAAGATCTGATTTTGGAATAATTACAGATTGATTAGCACGTGATTTCAGATACATTTCAATTCTTTGTTCTTTTTCATGATAAACTGAATAATGTTCAAAATTCTTCAAATTAAAATTAGCACCAAGTTCAGCATTTATTCTAGAAAGTACATTGAAATTAAATTCAGCAGTAACACCTTGAGAATCATTATAGGCAGATTCAAGAATTTGTTTTTCTTTTACTAAATCCAATCCAATTAAAAAAAGATCACCAGGTTTCATTGTGGAGTATATTTTCTGTAAAAATACATAACCATCAGATGGTGAAAAATTACCAAAACTAGAACCTAAAAATATTATTAGGTTTTTTTTATCATCATAATCTTTTAGAAATTCTAAACCACCTTCATAAGTGTCAATAATTCCAGTAATGTGTAAATTATCATAGTCATTGATTAGTTGTTCTGAACTTTCTGTAAGAATTTCAGAAATATCTATTGGAAAATATTCAATCTTATTTTGTAATTTGGTAAAAATATCAATAATCAGCCTCGTTTTGACTGATGAACCACTACCAAGTTCAACGATTCTAAAAGAATCATCAAGAAATGAAGATAATTCATTTTGTAATTTTTTTAATATTGTTATTTCTATTCTTGTAGGGTAATATTCAGGTAACAAGCATATTTTTTCGAAAAGTTCAGATCCTTTTTTATCATAAAAGAATTTTGGAGAAATAAATTTCAAATCAGCATTTAAACTAGAACGTATTTCCTCTGCAAAAGTTTTCTCGATTTTAGTTGCATGTGGTTTAAAATATTGTAGTTTTGAATCTACTACATATTTTTTGTAATCAAGGTTTTTTTGGATAGTGTTACTCAAGTATTAAATCGATAGTAAATTGACATAAATGCGTTCTCCCAATTATTACGCATAAAGTGTATTTCTTGATATACTTCCACATTCAACAATAATTGATGAAGGAGATACTCAGAGTAGAGAATTTAAAAAAACATTTTACAAAAAAAGGATTCTTTGGTTCAAAATCTAACACAGTAAAAGCAGTTGATGGAGTATCATTTTATCTCAATGAGGGAGAGGTGTTTGTGATAGCAGGAGAATCAGGTTCAGGAAAATCTACAATTGCAAAATTGATTTTAAAATCAATTCAGCTAGATTCAGGAAAAATTTTCTTTGAGGAAGAAGAAATTGGTAATGAGCAATCAAAAATCAAAAAAATTAGAATGAATTGTCAAATGATACATCAAGATCCATATGACTCCATTAATCCAAGAATGCGAATTGGAGATATTGTATCTGAACCTCTTGAAATACACAAGATAGGAAACAAAAATGACAGGAAAAAAAGAACAATTGAAGTACTTCATGAAGTAAAATTAGAGCCAGTTGAAGAAATTATCAAAAAGTATCCACACATGTTATCAGGAGGTCAAAGACAAAGAGTAGTATTAGCAAGAGCATTATCATTAAAACCAAAAATCATTCTAGCTGATGAGCCAGTATCCATGTTAGATGTGTCAATTAGAGCAGAAATGCTAGAGTTAATGCAAGAATTACAAAAAAAATACAATATCTCATTTCTCTACATTACACATGATTTAGCTACTGCAAGATATTTTGGTCAAAGAATTGGAATTTTATACTTGGGTAAAATTGTGGAGATGGGTCCAATCAATCAAGTTCTATTAAATCCAAAACATCCATACACACAAGCACTAATTGATGCGATTTCAGAACCGGATCCTGAAAATTTGTACAGAGAAAAGAAAATTAGAATTAATGAACCATCAGATGTGGATGTAAATCAAGGATGTAGGTTTAGAGCAAGATGTCCATATGTGATTGAAAAATGTGTAGAAGAGCCAGAATTAGAGGAAATTGAAGATGGGCATTATTCTGCGTGCCATGTGAAATTAGATTTAACTTGATTTGATAGAGGGCATTCGCTTATCTTTGTAAACTACAACATGAGAAACACCGTTCTTAGGAAAAACACCATAAATTAATTTTGCCTTTTGAATTACAGAGTCTTTTAGGGATACCATAATGAATTGACTTTCTTTGGATCGTTCTTCTAAAATTGTTGCAAGTTTTTGAGCATTTGGAGCATCAAGATGTGCATCCACTTCATCAAACAAGTAAAATGGTGAGGGCTTTAGTTTTTGTAACGCTAGAACAAATACAATGGCTGCCAAAGTTTTTTCACCACCACTAATTGATGTGGATTCTCTTTTTGGTTTATTTGGGAATTGAATTAGATAAGAGATTCCAGAATTAAAAATATCATCCTCGTTTTGTAATTCTAACCAAGCCTCCCCACCAGTCATTTTATTGAAAATTAATCGGATTTCCTTATCAATCTGATCAAAGGAATCCAAAAATGTTTGACGTTTATCTTTTTCAATGTCATCAATGAATTTTACAATAGAGTTTCTTTCTTCTTCAAGGGAATTCTTTCTTGTAGACATTGAACGATACCCGTATGAAACTTCTAGATATGTTTGAGGAGCCTTTGCATTTAATGCATTTAGTGAGGATAATTCAGAAGATAATCCCTGAACAAGTGTCTCAACATCAAATGTTTCCATATTTTTGTTAAATCCAAATGAAGAAATTAATAGTTGTAATTTGGTTTCTTTAGAAATAAAATCATGTAAATCACGATTTAATGAATCAGATTGACGCTCCAATGTACTAATTTGTTTTGTCAAATCTCTATCTTGTTCAGATAAAATTTTTAGTTTATCATCAAATATTTTTACATTTTCAATAGATGAGCCAGAAGTTGCAATTAATTCTTGTTCCTTTTCTCTTAGCTGTATTAGAATTTTATTTTTAGGTTCTTTTTGTTTTTCTAATTCTTGGATTGTTGTTTCTAATTCACCGTATTCTAATTTTAAAGTGTGCTCTTCATCATGAAGTCGATGGGTCTGAGATTTTTCTCTATTATCCTGAGTTTGCATTGTTGTTAATTGAGATTCTTTATCACGGTATTCATTCATTATTGCAGTGTATAATTTTTCAATATCTGATTTTTTGATATTTATTTTAGATAATTCATTTGCAATTCTTGATTGCTCACCACTAGCATAATTCTTATCCACAATTACAATTCTTTCATCTAATGATTCAACATGTGATTCATTTGAACTGAATTCTGATTCAATTATAGTATTTCTTGAAGTTAATTCAGTAATTCTTTTTGATAATTGTTCTTTGAGTATCATTGTAGAATTAATTTTTGATTTCAAATGAATATAATTTTCATTAGTTGATGTTAATTGATTTTCAGATAGTGAGAGTCTTTCAACATTTGACTGGATGGAGGCATCAATTTTTTTTAAATGATATTTTTGTTTTAACATGTATTTTTTGATTGTACTATTTGATTGAACTAAAACATCAATCTCACTACTCATTGAGATCAGTTTTGTAAGTTTTGAAATTTTTGAATTTATATCAATAATGACAGTTCCACCTTTTGCTTCAAAAAATTCCCCATTCAGGGTTACTGCTTTGTAGCCTAATTGAGATACATTATAGGCAGATTCTCTATCTTCAGTGAGCACAATATTTCCAAATAGGAACGTTTTGAGTTCAGAGTAATCAGGATTACAAGTCACATAATCAGCAAGAATGCCAATAACGCCGGATTCTTTTGGAAGAGTCAATTTGAATTTTGGAATTGCATCAAGTGGGATTATTTTTAATTTTGGTAATTTTTTATGTCTTGCAACATCTACAATTCCAAGTAAAGTTGCAAAGTCCTTGACAACAATTGCTTTTATCCAATCAGAACTTACTGCCATTACTGAGCGCTCATATTTTTTATCCCAAGAAATCATTTCATACACTAAACCTTCAATTCCTAACTTTTCTGCATCTTCTTTTAATTTTGCAATAGTGTAATCTTCATGCATTAATCCTTTTACAGTTTTAATTTTAGATTGATAATGAATTGCAGATTTACTTGATTTTTCTAATATCAAAGTCCATTCATCAAGGTCATTATTTATTTTTGATTTTTTAAGTTGAAATTTTTGAATTCTAGATTTTAGTTCAACAATTGTTGCATCATGATTATTCATCATAGATTCTAATTTCAATTTAGATTCAGATAATTGTGTTAATCCTTGATCAAGTTCATTTAATTTCAAAGTATTCATATGAATTTTATTTTTAGATTCAACTTTTTCATGTTGAATTTTAGAAAGTTTGAGTTTTGTTTCATTTAATTGATGTGTAAGAGTTTTAATTTTTTCATCTATTTCAGATTTTTTTGATGCAACTTCTGATTGTTCAAGAAGTATTTTATTTCTTTGAGAATCAATACCTTCTGCATCTTTATTGAGATTATTTTTCTTGGTAGTTGTTTCAAGAATTGATTCTTTAATTTTTTGTATTTGTATGTCAATATCACTTCGGGCTACATCGATTTCTTTTAATTCAATTTGAAGTTCAGGTATTCGTATATCAATTCGTTCCAGTCTTTTTTTTGATGCAGATATTTTGGTATTATCAATTTCATATTGTTCAAGTGCAGAACTAATTTCTAAATCTAAAGTATTTTTTGCTTGATTAAATTCAGATGCCACACCCATTAATTTTGATTTTTCTGTTTCTAATGAACCAATTTCTGTCCTCAAAACAGTTCTTTGGCTATCAAATGTTGTTACGGATGTTGTTAGTTGATGTAAAGTAGTCTCTTTTGTTGATTTTTGACTAGAAATAATCTTTAATTTATTTGCTGCATCAATGGCGTTGTATCGATTAAGTTCTCGCCCTAAAATATCATGACGTAATTTTTGATTTCTTTCCTCTTCAAGTTCATCAATTCGTTTCTTTATTTCACCCATTCTTGCCAAAGCAATCTCTAAACGTCTATCTGCTTCATCCAATTGCTTGATTGATTCCATTTTTTTATCATCAAAATAGGATAATCCAATTAAATCTTCAATTGTTTTCCTCTTTTCTTCTGATGTGAATTCTGAAATTCTTGTAACAGTTCCTTGTTGAACAACATTTAGTTGGCCTAAACCAGCATTTGCCATATCCAGTAAATCAAGAATATGACTTCGGTTTGTTTTCTTTTTGTTTAGATAGTATGTATTTTCGCCGTTTGCATCCATTTCTCGAGTTATCTCTACCGCATCAGAATCAACTGGAATCTTTCTATCAGAATTATCAAAATGGACACTAGTTCGTGCCATTTTTGGACCTCGACGATTTCCTTCAACATCATGAATTAGTGATCGAAGTTTAACGACTCTCATCACTTTTGGTTTATTTTCCCCCATTGCAAAAATTATGGCATCTAAAATGTTACTTTTACCAGAACCGTTAGGACCAGAAATAGATACAAGTCCTGGTTCAAACTGAACTGTGGTATTTTTAAATCCAAATGACTTGAAACCAAAGATCTCAACTTTTTTGATATGAACCAATATCAGTATTTTCTAAATTGGTGTGATAATCGATGTCTAACAAATTTAGTTGACACTATTGCATAATTTTTCTTGTTGTATTATGATATTTTTCGTAACGGTGTAATTCTAAGCCTAATCATGTTGTAAATTATCAAAAAATCATGCCTAAGTTTGGATCAAAAATTGAATTTAAAAAAGAAAAACATCATGCCTAAAAAAAGGAATGAGATTTGATTACAATTAGTTATACATGATATAACGTAGTTTTTTAAAAATAATTTTGTGATTCAGGTTTAACCGGGATTAGTCCCTTGAGCACCTGAAGCACATTCACAGAATAGGACGTGTGTGACATTACTAAGACAAATTTTGTATTAACGAATTGTTTGTTTACAAAAAATAAACAACAAAACCATAATAATCGCAAAAAGAAAATATTTTATTAAATTTTTAAAATAAATAATACAAAAATTACCATCAATAGTTTTGATCACATGTTATAATTAGTAAAATGGTTATTGAAAATTTATGGTAAAACTAGGATTAGTTCAAACCACATCTTATAGTTCAAATCAAAACGGGATTTCAAAAATATCAGAAATTTTAAAAAAGTTGGGAAAACAGGAAACTGAAATTGTATGTCTACCAGAACAATGGCTAAAAAATAATGAAATCAAAGATTTTGATTTAGAATTTTCAGATTTTAAAAAAATTGCAAAAGAGTTTTCCATGACTATCATCCCAGGAGCATTTTATCAAATAACAAAGAAAAAAACATCAATTGTTGCTCCAATAATTGGTCCTAAAGGAGAAATAATTGGAAAACAAGAGAAAATTCATCCATTTGACTATGAAAGGGATACAGTAAAGCCAGGACTTGAGGCAAAAATTTTCAATACCGCATGTAAATTTGGAGTGATTATTTGCTATGATATGGTTTTTCCAAATGTTGCAAATATTATGACTAAAAAAGGAGCTCAAGTATTATTTTCTCCAAGTAGAATTGTCAAAAGAGGAATAAAACCATGGCAAATGTATGTTCAAGTAAGGTCACTTGAAAATAGAATACCCATCCTTGCAGCAAATGTGGAGAATCATAGGTTTGGAGGAAATAGCATGATTGTAGATTTAATTGAAAATAATAAAGTAGTCACAACAAAAATTATAAAATTAGCCAAACAAAAAGGAATTGCAAAAAAATTTAATCTTGGTAAATATGAAAAGAGTAGGAAGAAAAGATTTTCAGATTTGAATAATTTTCAATAATTAATCGCCAGCAACAAATTTTTCACAGGCAATTTTTGCGTCAATATCAGAAGTTTGTTCTATTGGATGTTTCATCAGATAGGCACTTGCAGGTTTTATCGGTCCACCAACTCCTCTATCAAGAGCAATTTTTGCTAATCTGATTGCATCAACTACAATTCCTGCAGAATTTGCTTTGTCATCAACTTCTAAACGAACTTCCATGTTGTATGGAATATTTGCCCATTGACGACCCTCAATTCTCATAAACATGAGTTTGGTGTTACCAAGGAATGGAATAAAATCAGAAGGACCAACATAAATTTGATCGTCAGCCAGTCTTTCTTTTAATTGACTTTGAACACTTTCAGTTTTTGAAATTCTTTTTGAAACTAGTCTATCTTGTTCTTTCATATTTAGAAAATCAGTATTGCCACCAACATTGATTTGGTATGTTCTTTCAATTTTGGTTCCCCTATCACTACATAATTTTGCCAAAGTTCTATGAACTATTGTTGCACCAACTTGTCCTTTGATATCATCACCAATACATGGAATATTTTTTTCTTCAAACTTTTTAGCCCATGTTTCATCTGATGCAATAAATGATGGAATACAATTTACAAATGCAGTATTTGTGTCTAGACAAATCTGTGCCCAAAACTCAGTTACTTTATCAGAACCTACGGGTAAATAAGATACAATAACTTGAACATCTAAATCTTTGATTACTTTTTTTACTTCTTCAGTAATTTGTTCAATGCTTTTAGGATTTTTGATTGGATTGATTTTATTTTCTACCCAATAACCTACACCATCTAAAATAGGACTTTCATAGACTTTGGCGTCAGTTTTTGGCATCTCACCTTTTGGAATCCAATCAACCATGTTAGGAGATTCATAAATTGCATCATTAAGTAGCTTGCCAACTTTATTTTCAGCAACATCAAATCCACAAACAAAATTAATATCATGAATTCCATATCCAGCTAAGTTTTCATGAATAATTCCAGTAACTTCTTGTGAAGGGTTTTTCCTATAGTATTCAATTCCTTCGATTAACCCAGAAAAACAATTACCAATACCTACTAAACCAACATTGATTTTACCTGTCATTTGAGAACTAGTGACATAATGCGGGTTTAAAGCTTGTTAATTAATTAAAATGATTATTTTGATTAAGGCAGAATTTTATACATGAAAGCAAAATGAAAAACATGATTGAGGTAGGTCGTCCAGTTAAAGATATAGAAATTGATTCAAGTACATCAATTGAAAAAATTTTTGAAGAGCTGTCCCAATCTGGAGGATTTGAATCAGTAAATCTTTCAGAGGGATTAGAAATTTTAACAGAAATGATTTCAGATAAAGAATGTCTAAAATTTATTTCATTTGTTGGAGCAATTGTTTCAACAGGGTTGCGAGGAATTATAAAAAATATGATCAAAAACAAATGGTTTGATGTAGCAATAACTACTTGCGGAGCATTAGACCATGACATTGCACGACATTTTTCACATTACAAAGAAGGATCATTTACAATGGATGATAATGAATTAGCAGACCAAAATATTCACAGATTAGGAAATGTACTTGTCCCAATGGATAGTTACGGACCATTAATTGAAGAAAAAATGCAGGCATTTTTAGAAGAAGAATATCAAAGTGGAGTCAGAGAAATGAACACTCCAGAAATTTGTAAAATGATTGGAAAACATTTGGGGGAGGATTCATTTCTTTATTGGGCATACAAAAATGATATCGATGTTGTAGTTCCAGGAATAATGGATGGAGCTGTAGGAAGTCAAATTTGGTTATTCACACAAAAACATAACGATTTCAAACTAAACATCATAGGGGATGCAAATCTACTGTCAGGACTAGTTTTCAAAGCTGGAAAATCAGGGGCATTTATGATCGGTGGAGGGATATCAAAACACCACACATTATGGTGGAACCAATACAGAGAAGGATTAGATTATGCATTTTACATAACAACTGCTCAAGAATTTGATGGAAGTCTTAGTGGCGCACTAGTTAGAGAGGCAATTTCATGGGGGAAGGTAACTAAGGAAGCAAAGCAATCAACACTTCATGCAGAGGTGACTACAATATTGCCATTTATCTATGCAGCATTACTTTCAAAATTAAAAAATTAGATTAATTGTTGTCAAATTCAAAATATTGAAATCACAATAATTTGTATTAGAAGAAAGTCGGATTACTCTAAACATACAGAAAATGATATATCTTAGGAGATATTGTTTTTCATGTCTGAATGCAATGCTAAATTTTGTAAATTAAAGAATTTAGAATTGATTCTTGAGAAAAATGATTTTGATAAAAAATAGGAATAAAATATCCCATAATGATGAAAATGTGACTAGTGGCATTCAAAATTTGATAAATATTATTATTTGATAGATATAAAAAATATTCAGTGTACCCTAGAATCAAAATTAAAGAATTAGAACCAATCAATTTAGAAGGTGGTTATCTTATTGATGGATTTCCATCAGCAGGGTTTAGCAGTGCAATTGCATCAGAATCGATGATTAAAACATCACAGTTCAAGCTGGCAGGAATTATTGATTCAGATAGTTTTCCTGCAATTAGTGTTATCAAAAATGGAAAACCAAATTTTCCATCAAGTATTTTTGTAAATGAAGATTTGAAAGTGGGCATATTTTTGTCATATCTTACTCTTGAACAATCAATGCATAGAACTACAGCTAAAGCAATGTTAAAGTGGGCAAAAAAACACAAAATTGGATTAATTGTGAGTAGTATTGCAATCAAATCAGCAAAGGGTAATGAAGAGATGACAGGTATTGGAAGTACTGATTCAGCTAGAGATAAAGTAAAAAATGCAGGATTGAAAGTTTTAGAACATGGAACCGTTCCAGGGATTCCAGGAATATTGTTAAATGAAGGAAGTATGTCAGGGCAAGATGTAATTGTTTTAATTTTTCACTCAGATGGTAAAGGTCCTGATTTTAAATCGAGTGCACAACTTTGTCTTGCAATATCGAAATTAATTCCAGGGGCATCATGCAATATTCCGTCTTTACAAAAAGAAGCAGAAAAAGCTGAAATTGTAATTAAAGAAGCACAAGAAGAATCGAGTCATCTTAAAGATTCAATGTATATGTAAAATTTTCAAACTATGTTTATGTTAGTACAAACAAATCATTAATCAAAGATGAGTCAATTACTTGAATTTTCAGTTTTAGTAATTGTAATTTCAGCATCAGGTGTAATGGCACCAGGCCCACTATTTGCAGCAAACATAGCACATGGACTTAGAGGAGGAGCAAGATCGGGTATTAAAATGGCAATAGGCCATACAATTGTAGAATTACCACTAGTCATTCTATTAGGAATTGGAGTATTTTCGCTAGAATTATTTCCAGAATTTAGAACAATCATATCAGTTTTTGGTGCAATTACACTTTTTGTGTTTGCAGCAATGCAAATTAAAACAATTTTTAGAAATAAAGAGTCCACAACAAATCTAAAGCAAGGACCTCTTGTTTCAGGAATTCTACTTAGTGCATTAAACCCATTTTTTATAATTTGGTGGTTAACAATTGGATTCAAGTTAATTTCTGATGCGATGCTAATTTGGGCATTTTCAGGCATACTAATCTTGTTTATTTTACATATTTGGATGGATTTTGTATGGCTTGGAGCAATATCATATCTTGCATCAAAGAGTTCAAAAATTTTATCAAACAAAAATTATAAAATTATCATGATTGGATTAAGTGTAATGTTGGTATATTTTGGAATTACATTTTTAGAAGGTATATTGTATTAACTGCAATCAAGGATTTCTATTTGAGGTTCACATTCATCATTAAAAAAATCAATTTTCTCAACTATTACTTCACAGGATTCTGGATCAAGTAATTTTTCATACGATTTAATGTCGGTCATAATGGTCATATGTTGTAAACCACAAAAATTACCAGTAGTACTAATCAAAACTATAACAATTAAAATTCCAACAACAATTAGAATAGGACTTTTGAATCTAGTGTTTTGAAATATCAATTTCCATTGTAGAAACATTTCGTTGTTTCCCATCTTGAGAAGTTAAGGAATCGGATGAAATTCTCACATCACTAATTACATAACCTACAGAATCCATTCTTTTAATTATCATTTGAGATACATCAACTGCTTGTGTAATTCTTTTTCCCCTAGCTTTAATTGTTACAGTTGTTCTAGTTGAGAGTTGAGTCAAAGTGGCTGAAACATAAGTCATAATTGGTTTTGTTCCAACAAAAATGATATTTCGGTCTTCTACAGGTTTTGGCTCAGGTTCTGGAGATTCTAACATTGGCTCAGGTTCTGGAGATTCTAACATTGGCTCAGGTTCTGGAGATTCTAACATTGGCTCAGGTTCTGGAGATTCTAACATTGGCTCAGGTTCTGGAGATTCTAACATTGGCTCAGGTTCTGGAGA
>Ga0208748_1000179_pt1 | contig 32467 bp, 39 predicted proteins | sample Knorr_S7_td_Bott_FD_185599 | JGI IMG/M metagenome (GOLD analysis project Ga0208748, IMG submission 185599) | Marine microbial communities from Southern Atlantic Ocean transect - Knorr_S7_td_Bottom_ad_4513_LV_A (SPAdes) (version 2) | ecosystem: Environmental > Aquatic > Marine > Oceanic | place... | reverse complement strand
GATGGTGATGCCGGGAGACAACGTGAAGATGGAAGTGAACCTGATTGCACCGATCGCGATGGATGAGGGCCTGCGTTTTGCGATACGCGAGGGTGGTCGTACCGTAGGTGCGGGGGTCGTCGCCAAGATTATCGAATAATTTATTTAGAGCTTATTCTTAAAGCCGGAGCATCTTTTGGATGTTCCGGTTTAGTCGTCTTTATATATTTGATGCTTTTTCCCTCGGAGTTTACCGACAGAATCCAAGGAAGTATGAGGAATTGATAGGCCAGTAGCTCAATTGGCAGAGCAGCGGTCTCCAAAACCGCAGGTTGGGGGTTCGATTCCCTCCTGGCCTGCCATTACCGGCAGGCACCACGGGAGTCTCCTTCTGCGGTGAGGAATTTAAGCAATTAAAGGCAAATATGTCAGTAAAAATAGACAGCGAAGACAGCAAACTCGACTGGATCAAGTGGGCGGTTGTGGCCGTTATTGTCGGTGCTGCGATCTATGCGAATTCCTTCTTCTCTAACGAGTCCTTGCTAATTCGAACAATTGGCTTACTGGTGGCTACTGGCGTCGCCGGCTGGATCGCTGCACAGACTGTTAAGGGTCGTGCATTCGTCAACCTCTGTCTGGAAGCCAGAATTGAGATTCGCAAGGTAGTGTGGCCGTCGAGACAGGAAACAACGCAAACCACAATCGTGGTGTTAATTGTCATATTCATCGTCGCCTTGATTTTGTGGCTATTGGATTGGGGATTAAACGGCGTCGTTTCATCCATAATTGGTTAGAGGTTTAAGTTGGCTAGAGGTTTAAGATGGCTAAACGCTGGTACGTAGTCCACGCTTACTCGGGCTATGAAAAAAAAGTGATGCTCGCACTGCAAGAGCGAATCAGTCTTTCAGGCATGGAAGACCTGTTCGAAGAGATTCTGGTACCTACCGAGGAAGTTCTTGAAATGCGGGGCGGACAGAAGCGCAAGAGTGAGCGTAAATTCTTTCCCGGTTATGTTCTGGTTCATATGGAATTGAATGACGCCACCTGGCATCTGGTTAAAGATACGCCTAGAGTGATGGGTTTTATTGGCGGCACGGCAGAAAAACCTGCGCCGATTACAGACAAGGAAGCCGACAAGATCCTGCAGAGGATGGAGGATAGCGAGGACACACCAACGCATAAGATAATTTATGAACCTGGAGAATTGGTTCGCATTATCGATGGTCCTTTCAACGACTTCACCGGCAGCGTCGAAGAAGTTAACTATGATAAGAACCGCTTACGTGTTGCCGTAGTGATATTTGGTCGCTCTACCCCGGTAGAGCTGGGGTTTGGCCAGGTTGAAAAAAGTTAAAGACATAGATTCGATTGAGTTAGTTTAGTAAACGAAGGCTTGTCAGCCGGGCCAGCCAGCCAGGCCGACATTTTTTAAATAAGTCGAGCTTCACCCTGTAATTACGCAGTTTGAAGTGCGCCGGGGAGTTTGAACCACTTGTTTCACGAGTGGATGCGAACGTTCGAACCCAAAGGAGAAAACAATGGCTAAGAAAGTACTGGCTTATATCAAGCTGCAAGTTGGCGCCGGCAAGGCCAACCCAAGTCCACCGGTTGGACCGGCTCTCGGTCAACATGGTGTAAACATCATGGAATTCTGCAAGGCATTCAACGCGCAAACTCAAGGCGTTGAGCCCGGGCTGCCTATTCCGGTAGTTATTACGGTCTACGCCGATCGCAGTTTTACCTTTATCACCAAGACTCCTCCTGCATCGGTTCTGTTGCGAAAGGCTGCCGGCGTGAAGAAGGGCAGCGGTCGTCCAAATACCGAGAAGGTGGGCAAGGTAAGCCGGGCGCAGTTGGAAGAAATAGCCACTCAGAAAATGCCAGACCTGACCGCAGCCGATATGGATGCCGCGGTGCGCACTATCGCGGGCAGCGCCCGTAGTGCCGGGCTGGAAACCGAGGGGGTGGTTTAAAATGGCGAAACTATCCAGAAAGCAAAAACAGATGGCAGAAAAGCTGGAAGCAGGAAAGAACTATTCCGTAGAGGAAGCGGTCGCACTGATTTCAGAATTTGCCTCCACCAAATTCAAGGAATCGATTGACGTAGCAATCAACCTCGGGGTCGATCCACGTAAATCTGACCAGGTTGTACGTGGTTCAACACTGTTACCGAATGGTACCGGCAAGGATGTACGGGTAGCGGTTTTTGCCCAGGGTGACAACGCCGAGAAGGCCTCGGCAGCTGGAGCTGACATCGTCGGTTTCGATGACTTGGCTGAGAGCATTAAAGCGGGTAACTTGGATTTTGATGTTGTTATCGCAACCCCTGATGCGATGCGCGTCGTGGGCAAGCTTGGGACCGTGCTCGGACCGCGAGGTCTAATGCCAAATCCCAAGGTTGGAACCGTAACTCCCGATGTAGAGACGGCGGTCAAGAATGCCAAGGCGGGTCAGGTTCGATATCGCACCGACAAAAACGGCATCGTCCATGGTGGCATAGGCAGAGTAGGTTTCGATGGTGGCGCTATCAGAGGCAATCTGGAGGCCCTGCTGGCGGATCTGAAGAAATCCAAGCCATCTTCGGCGAAGGGCATCTACATTCAGAAAGTCGTGCTGTCCTCAACCATGGGGCCTGGCTTGCTAATCGATCAATCTTCGTTAGAGGTCTAATACAAATAGAATTATGGGGAGTAGAGAATTCTTCTCCTGCAATGACTTTGGGGTTTCATTGTCTAGCGATTTTTAATCGAAAGACAACGAGCCTGTCAAAGACCGTAGGAGTTTCGGTTAAGCGAAACTTAATTTTCCTACGCAGATGGTGAAACCCGATTCGGATCAAGCAAGGCCGAATCCCTATCACCGAACACGCGGCCGCACTTGAAGTTTTCGTGCGTCCGCATCAAGACTGGAAACGGTCACAGAACCAGGAGTTAAGCTAGTGGCTATTAGACTAGAAGATAAGCAACAGATTGTCTCCGAAGTCAATCAGGCTGCTAATAGTGCTTTATCTGCAGTGCTCGCCGATTATCGCGGTGTCGCTGTTGGTGATTTAACTGAGCTTCGCAAGACTGCACGGGAAAACAAGGTATATCTGCGGGTGGTAAGAAATACGCTGCTCAAGAGAGCGGTAGCAGGTACCGAGTTTGAGTGTATTCAGGAAGTTTTGATTGGTCCCACGATTCTGGCGTTTTCTCAAGAAGATCCCGGTGCCGCTGCGCGCGTGCTGAAAGACTTTGCAAAAGAAAACGACAATTTTGAGATTAAGGCGCTGTCTGTAGGTGGCAAGTTACTGGAAGCAAGTCAGATCGACGTGTTGGCGAAATTGCCGACACACGATCAGGCCTTGTCCATTCTTATGAGCGTCATGCTGGCGCCGGTAACGAAGCTTGCCAGGACCTTGAATGAGGTGCCATCGAAAGTGACACGCGCTGTCGCTGCAGTTCGAGACCAGAAGCAGGAAGCAGCCTGATTCCTTTTGAGTAACATAAACTATTAATTGATAAATGTAGGAGATAAGAGTCATGGCTCTTTCTAAAGATGAAGTACTAGACGCAATTGCAGACATGTCAGTAATGGACGTAGTGCAATTGGTTGAAGCGATGGAAGAAAAATTTGGCGTATCTGCAGCAGCAGCTGTAGCGGCAGCACCGGCAGCAGCCGGTGGTGGCGATGCCGCTCCAGCGGAAGAGAAGACCGAATTTGATATTTACTTGACCAACATCGGTGAGAAGAAAGTCAACGTCATTAAGGCTGTTCGTGCCATCACTGGCCTCGGTCTTAAAGAGGCCAAGGGGCTGGTTGATGCCGCACCATCAACCATTAAGGAAGCTGCGCCGAAAGCGGAAGCAGAAGAAGCCAAGAAGCAGTTGGAAGAAGCCGGCGCCTCTGTTGAGCTCAAGTAAAGTAGTAACAATAAAAAGTCGATTCCGGATGCAGTTCGCTGCATCCAGGGTCAGCTTTTGCTTTTTTGGTTGCCAGATGAAGGTAGCCACACTGCGCTAAGCTCTTGCCGGCCCGGAATGATTCATCATACGGGCTTGAATAGCGAAATCGCAAATCACAGAACTATTTCTGTTAGCACAAAAAGCCAATAGTACACAACGCTAGGAACACATCAATGGCCTACTCGTATACAGAGAAAAAACGTATCCGCAAGAACTTCGGCAAGCTGCCAAGTGCGATGGATATCCCTTATTTATTGTCTATACAGGTCGATTCTTATAGGCAGTTTACTCAGGCCGGTACACCGGTTGAGGAACGCATTAGCCAGGGCTTGCACGCCGCGTTCAAATCTGTATTCCCTATCGTCAGCTATTCCGGAAAAGCCGTGCTGGAATATGTGAGTTACGACCTAGGGAAGCCCACATTTGACGTTAAAGAATGTCAGCTGAGGGGCTCCACCTACTCCGTATCTCTGAGAGTCAAGGTGCGCTTGATTCTTTATGATAAGGAATCTACCACGCAGACAATCAAAGATATTAAGGAGCAGGAAGTTTACATGGGTGAAATCCCCTTGATGACCAAGAGCGGAACCTTTGTCATCAATGGTACGGAACGGGTTGTCGTGTCCCAGTTGCATCGGTCGCCTGGCGTGTTCTTCGACCACGATAGGGGCAAGACCCATAGCTCGGGTAAATTACTCTACTCTGCGCGTGTAATTCCTTACCGTGGTTCGTGGTTGGACTTCGAATTTGACCCCAAAGACATGGTCTACGTACGTATCGACAGACGCAGAAAATTGCCTGCCACTGTGCTTTTACGCGCGCTTGGATACAGCTCTCAAGAAATTCTTGAGATGTTCTATGAGAACAATAAATTCAAGATTTCCAAGGCCAAGGAGCCCACGATTTCTTTGAAACTGGTGCCTGCTCGTTTGCGTGGTGAAGTTCTGAGTTTTCCTGTCAAAGACAAGAAGGGCAAGCAGATCGTTGAGGAGGGTCGTCGTATTACCAGTCGTCACATTCGACTAATGGAAACGGCCAAGCTCACCGAACTGAAAGTGAGCCATGATTATCTCGTCGGCGCATCACTGGCCAGCGATATTATCAATAAAGAGACGGGCGAAGTGTTGTTTGCCTGTAATACAGAGTTAAGCGAAGAACTAGTGGCCGAATTCATCGAACAGGGTGTAACTGAATTCCAAACTATCTACACCAATGATCTCGACTGTGGCCCCTTCGTTTCCCACACATTGCGAATCGATGCCAGTACTTCCAAGCTGGAGGCGATGGTGGAAATTTATCGCATGATGCGTCCGGGCGAGCCACCGACTAAAGAGTCGGCCGAGAACCTGTTCTCCAATTTGTTCTTTTCGACCGAGCGTTACGACCTGTCTGCAGTGGGACGCATGAAGTTTAACCGTCGCCTGGGCCGGCCCGAATCCAAAGGATTAATGGTGCTGAGCAAGGAAGATATAGTTGACGTGTTGAAGACACTGGTCGGTATTCGCAATGGTTTCGGCTCGGTAGATGATATCGATCACCTGGGTAACCGTCGCATTCGGTCTGTCGGCGAGATGGCAGAGAACCAGTTCCGGGTCGGTCTGGTACGGGTAGAGCGGGCGGTTAAGGAACGTCTTAGCATGGCGGATTCGGAAGGTCTGATGCCCCAGGACATGATCAATGCGAAGCCGGTAGCGGCGGCAATCAAGGAGTTCTTTGGTTCCAGCCAGTTGTCCCAGTTCATGGATCAGAACAATCCCCTGTCCGAGGTTACTCACAAGCGACGTGTCTCGGCGCTGGGGCCGGGTGGTCTGACCAGGGAACGGGCCGGGTTTGAAGTCCGTGACGTGCACCCGACTCATTACGGCCGGGTTTGCCCAATTGAAACACCAGAAGGTCCGAATATCGGCTTGATTAATTCACTGGCTACATACGCCAGGACCAATAATTACGGCTTCCTCGAAAGTCCCTATCGCAGAGTGATCAAGAATAAGGTAACGGATGAAATCGATTACCTCTCGGCCATCGATGAGAGTGACTTTGTCATCGCCCAGGCCAGTGCACCTCTGGATAAGAAGCGCGGCTTTGTAGATAGCCTGGTGATTGCGCGTTACAAGGGTGAGACCACACTCAAGCCTCGGGAAGACGTTGATTACATGGATGTGGCGCCGCAACAGATGGTTTCGGTGGCAGCCGCCCTGATTCCATTTTTGGAGCACGATGATGCCAACCGTGCGCTGATGGGTTCAAACATGCAACGTCAGGCTGTGCCGACACTGAAGACTGAGAAGCCTCTAGTAGGTACCGGCATGGAGCGCAACGTCGCCACTGACTCCGGTGTTTGTGTTGTCGCCTTCCGTGGCGGCGTCATCGAGAGCGTTGACGCAGCGAGCATCATCGTCCGCGTCTTCCATGAAGAAACCGACGCCGGTGATGCCGGAGTGGATATCTACAACCTCACCAAGTACACCCGTTCTAACCAGAATACCTGCATCAGCCAGCGACCGCTGGTGAAAGAGGGAGACACCATCAGTCGAGGCGACATTCTCGCCGATGGTCCTTCCATCGATATGGGCGAGCTGGCACTCGGTCAGAATATGCGCATCGCGTTTATGCCCTGGAACGGATACAACTTCGAGGATTCGATTCTGATTTCCGAGCGGGTGGTGAAAGAGGATCGCTTTACTACGATTCACATCCAGGAACTTACCTGCGTGGCCAGGGACACAAAACTTGGCTCAGAGGAGATCACCGCAGACATTCCCAATGTTGGCGAGGGTGCTCTCAGTAAGCTGGATGAGTCGGGCATTGTCTATATCGGTGCAGAGGTTGGTGCCGGTGATATATTGGTCGGCAAGGTAACTCCGAAAGGAGAAACCCAATTGACTCCGGAAGAAAAGCTGCTGCGAGCTATCTTTGGTGAGAAGGCGTCTGATGTTAAAGACACGTCGCTGCGAGTTCCAACCAGCGTCACCGGTACTATCATCGACGTGCAGGTATTCACCCGGGATGGTCTTGAGAAAGACCAGCGTGCAAAGGAGATTGAGAAGACTCAATTGACGAAGGTACGCAAAGACATCGACGATGAATATCGAATTGTTGAAGGTGCAACCTTCGAGCGCTTGCATCAAGCGCTGCTAGGTAAAGTCGTCGCCGGTGGACTGAAGCTGAAGAAGGGTCAAAAAATCACGGTGGACTATCTGGCCAAGCTGCCGAAAGACGACTGGTTTAAGTTGCGTATGGCCAAGGATGATCTGAACAAGCAATTGGAAAGAGCCGAAGATCAGCTTAAGGAAAGGCAGATTGATCTGGACGAGCGCTTCGAAGACAAACGCAAGAAACTCACCCAGGGCGACGACCTTGCCCCGGGGGTTCTGAAGATTGTTAAGGTTTATCTGGCGATCAAGCGCCGTATCCAGCCGGGTGACAAGATGGCGGGTCGTCATGGTAACAAGGGTGTTATCTCAGTCATCATGCCAGTCGAAGATATGCCCTATGACGAGAGCGGCGAACCCATAGATATCGTGTTGAATCCGCTGGGTGTGCCATCACGTATGAATGTCGGTCAAGTTCTGGAGGTGCATCTGGGCGCGGCCGCCAAGGGTATCGGCGATCGCATCGGCGAGCTCATCGATGCGAAGAAGAAAATTACGGAACTGAGAAGGCTGATCACCGAGGTTTACAACAAAATTGGTGAGCAGCGCGAAGATATCAAAGGCCTCAGCGACGAAGAAATTGTCGAGTTGGCAGATAATCTGCGGGACGGCGTACCCATGGCTACGCCTGTCTTTGATGGTGCCTCCGAATCCGAAATAAAGGGCATGCTGGAACTGGCGGGCATGGACGAAAGCGGTCAGATCACACTCTACGACGGTCGAACCGGTGAGGAATTTGATCGCCAGGTGACGGTGGGCATTATGTATATGCTGAAGTTGAATCACCTAGTTGATGACAAGATGCATGCGAGATCGACCGGCTCTTACAGCCTGGTTACGCAACAGCCCCTCGGCGGTAAGGCGCAGTTCGGCGGACAACGCTTCGGAGAGATGGAAGTCTGGGCGCTGGAAGCCTACGGCGCTGCCTATACGCTGCAGGAAATGCTAACCGTCAAGTCGGATGATGTTGCTGGACGCACCAAGATGTATAAAAACATCGTCGATGGTGACCATCGAATGGAACCGGGAATGCCGGAATCATTTAACGTGCTAGTGAAGGAAATCAGGTCGCTCGCGATCGATATGGAACTGGATGTAAGTACCAAGTAGTTCAATTCGCACTGGCTACGAAGAATTAGTGATTATTAAGGCCGTGCCGCATAACAACGGCAGGTGGAGGATACAGAATGAAAGACCTGTTAGGGTTGCTAAAATCTCAATCACCTTCCGATGAGTTTGATTCCATTCGCATAGGATTGGCCTCGCCGGAGATGATCAGAGCCTGGTCATTCGGTGAGGTGAAGAAACCGGAAACAATTAATTACCGTACGTTCAAACCAGAGCGTGATGGATTGTTCTGCGCCAAGATCTTTGGCCCGGTTAAGGATTACGAATGTCTTTGTGGTAAATATAAACGCCTGAAGCATCGCGGTGTAATTTGCGAAAAGTGTGGCGTCGAAGTCGCTCTTTCGAAAGTTCGTCGCGACCGCATGGGGCATATTGAACTGGCCAGCCCGGTCGCCCATATCTGGTTCCTTAAATCCCTGCCCTCCCGCATCGGTTTGTTGCTCGATATGACGCTGCGTGACATCGAACGGATTCTCTATTTCGAGTCCTTCGTTGTCACCGACCCGGGTATGACTACGCTTGAAAAGGGTCAGTTGCTCACAGATGAGCAGTATTATGAAGCGATGGAAGAATTCAGCGATGAATTCGAGGCAAAAATGGGTGCGGAAGCGGTGCAGGCCTTGATGAAAGATATGGACGTCAAAGCCGAAGTGGTGCATCTGCGTGAAGAGATTCCTGCTACTAATTCTGAAACCAAGCTGAAAAAGCTTTCCAAGCGCCTGAAGCTGTTGGAAGCGTTCCTGAATTCCGGTAACAAACCGCAGTGGATGGTGATGACCGTGTTGCCAGTGCTGCCGCCCGATTTGCGCCCCCTGGTTCCTCTCGATGGTGGCCGTTTTGCCACCTCGGATCTGAACGATCTGTATCGGCGGGTAATTAACAGAAACAATCGTCTGAAGCGTCTTCTCGACCTTAACGCGCCGGACATTATTGTCCGCAATGAGAAGCGAATGTTGCAGGAAGCCGTTGACGCCTTGCTTGACAATGGTCGTCGTGGTCGTGCCATAACCGGCTCCAACAAACGACCTCTGAAGTCTCTTGCCGATATGATCAAGGGCAAGCAGGGTCGATTCCGTCAGAACCTGCTCGGCAAACGCGTAGACTATTCTGGTCGTTCGGTCATCGTGGTAGGCCCAACCCTGAAACTACACCAATGCGGTCTACCGAAGAAGATGGCGCTGGAATTATTCAAACCTTTCATCTTTGGCAAGCTGGAACGCCGTGGTCTCGCTACTACGATTAAGGCGGCCAAGAAGATGGTGGAACGGGAGACCGCAGAGGTGTGGGATATCCTCGCCGATGTCATTCGCGAACATCCGGTGCTGCTGAACCGAGCGCCTACATTGCACAGGCTGGGTATTCAGGCTTTCGAGCCAGTCCTGATTGAAGGCAAGGCCATTCAATTGCATCCCCTGGTGTGTGCGGCCTATAACGCCGACTTCGACGGCGATCAGATGGCAGTTCACATACCTTTGACCCTGGAGGCGCAGCTGGAAGCTCGAACCCTGATGATGTCTACCAATAATATCCTGGCACCGGCAAATGGTGAGCCCATCATCGTGCCATCACAGGATGTGGTTCTCGGTCTCTATTGGATGACCCGCTCAAGAGTGAACGCGAAGGGCGAAGACATGGTGTTTGCGGATGCGCATGAAGTGCAAAGGGCCTATGAAACCGGCCATGCCCATTTACAGGCCCGCATCAAGGTTCGTATCGCCGACATATATATCGATGATGATGATGAGAAAATCACCGAGACTGCGATTATCGATACCACGGTTGGTCGGGTGTTGCTATTCAATATCGTGCCAGAGGGTTTGTCATTCGCGATGGTAAATCAGAAGATGACGAAGAAGGCCATCTCGCAAATTCTTAATGCCTGTTATCGTAAGGTGGGTCTGAAAGAAACCGTGATCTTTGCAGACCAACTCATGTACACAGGCTATAAATACTCCACCCGTTCCGGTTCATCGATTGGCGTGAATGACTTCGTTATTCCGGATGATAAGGCATTGATTATCGATAAGGCCAACGCTGAAGTTGAAGAAATCGAAACCCAGTTTGCTTCGGGTCTGGTCACCCAGGGCGAGAAGTACAACAAGGTTATCGATATCTGGTCTCGTGCCAATGATGTCGTCGCCAAATCCATGATGGAAGGCCTGTCCACCGAACCTGTGATTAATAAAGAAGGCAAGGAAGAGCAGCAGGAATCATTTAATTCGGTTTACATATATGCAGATTCGGGTGCCAGAGGCTCCCCCGCACAGATCAGGCAGCTGGCAGGTATGCGTGGCCTGATGGCCCGCCCCGATGGCTCGATCATCGAGACCCCGATCACGGCGAACTTTCGCGAAGGACTGAGTGTGTCGCAGTACTTCACGTCGACCCATGGTGCTCGAAAGGGACTGGCGGATACCGCCCTGAAGACGGCTAACTCCGGTTATCTCACCAGACGCCTGGTGGATATTTCACAGGATCTGGTCATAACTGGAGTCGATTGTGAGACTAAAAACGGCCTGACCATGACCCCGATTATCGAAGGCGGCGACATCATTGCGCCCTTGGGTGATCGCGTCCTGGGCAGGGTGTTGGCTGCCGATGCCATAGACGAATCTTCTGGTGAAGTTATCATCGAGGCTGGCACCGTGATCAACGAACGCGTGGTGGATAAACTCGAAACCTGTGGCGTCGATGAGGTCTATGTGCGCTCTCCAATCACCTGTGAAACGCGATTCGGTATTTGTAGCCGCTGTTATGGTCGTGATTTGGCCCGCGGCCATGTAGTCAACGTCGGTGAGGCGGTGGGTGTAATTGCCGCCCAGTCCATCGGTGAGCCCGGTACCCAGTTAACCATGCGTACTTTCCATATCGGTGGGGCGGCATCCAGAGCCACCGCGGCCGACAGCGTGCAGGTCAAGAACACCGGCACCATCCACCTCAGCAACATGAAAACAGTGGAGAACACCAAGGGTGACCTGGTGGTAGTTTCTCGATCCGGCGTGTTGATTGTGAATGACTCCAATGGCCGTGAGAGAGAGCGTTACAAGTTGCCATACGGGGCGCTGGTAACCGTGGGCAAGAAGGTCAAAGTGGAGGCAGGCCAAGTGGTTGCAACCTGGGATCCCCACACCCACCCAATCGTGTCGGAAGTAGCAGGCAAGATTGCCTTCGCCGCTATGGAAGAAGGCATAACGGTCCGCGAGCAAACCGATGAGATCACCGGACTCTCTAGTATATCGATCATCGACCCGGCGGAACGTGCCGCATCGGCGAAGGAATTACGCCCGGCGGTAACGGTAGTTGACAAAAAAGGCAAGGAAGTTTGTCTGCCGGGTACCACTGTACCGGCACACTACTTCTTGCCAGCGAATGCCATCATCAGCCTTAAAGACGGTACCGCCATGAATATTGGTGATGTTATCGCAAGGATTCCCCAGGAAGGAACGAAGACTCGTGACATCACCGGAGGTCTGCCAAGGGTTGCGGACCTGTTCGAAGCGCGCAAGCCCAAAGAACCGGCCATTCTCGCTGAGATATCCGGCACCGTGAGTTTTGGTAAGGAAACCAAGGGAAAACGCCGCCTGGTGATTACTCCGCTAGACGGTGTAAACCCCATAGATGGATCGGATCACTATGAAGTTCTGATTCCAAAATGGCGCATCATGACCGTGTTTGAAGGTGAACATATAGAAAAGGGAGAGGTGGTTTCGGAAGGTCCCCCCACGCCTCACGATATCCTGCGGTTGAAAGGGGTTGAGCCTCTCGCCCAATACATCGTCAATGAAGTTCAGGACGTGTATCGATTGCAGGGTGTGCGAATCAATGACAAGCACATCGAGGTCATTGTGCGCCAGATGTTGCGGAAGGTGGAGATCACCAAGCCTGGCGATTCTACGCTGATCAAGGGGGAGCAGGTAACTTATACCCATATCCTGGAAGTGAATGACGATCTGCGTAAGGAAGACAAGCAGGAAGCGGGATTCGAACGCATGCTGCTGGGCATTACCAAGGCATCACTGGCTACCGAATCCTTTATTTCTGCGGCATCGTTCCAGGAGACCACCCGTGTGCTTACGGAAGCTGCGGTCACTGGTAAACGCGATTTCCTCCGTGGCTTGAAGGAAAACGTGGTGGTGGGAAGGCTGATTCCGGCCGGCACCGGGCTGGCATACCACGAAGCCCGCAGGAAGGCTAACCTGGAAAGACTGGCCGAGAAAGAGGCGGTTAGCGCCAGCGACGTCGAGGCAGCCCTGAGTGAGGCGTTGAAATCGGAAGAGACCGTAAGCTGACCTTGACTACGGGATGCGGGATCATTAAACTCTCGCATCCTTTTTAGTGATCACGCTGTATGGCTCTCAAAAAGGCCGAACCTTGACACAGCTAATAGGATTAAATGGAGTACAAATGGCAACAATTAACCAGCTAGTACGCAAGCCCAGACGCCGCAAGGTCGTTAAGAGCGGCGTGCCTGCTTTGCAAGGCTCACCACAGAAGCGGGGCGTGTGTACGCGGGTTTATACAACCACACCCAAGAAGCCTAACTCGGCGCTGAGGAAGGTATGTCGTGTGCGTCTGGTTAATGGCTTCGAAGTGACTTCCTACATCGGTGGTGAAGGCCACAATCTGCAGGAACACTCCGTGGTTCTGATCAGAGGCGGTCGGGTAAAAGACTTGCCCGGCGTACGCTATCACACGGTTCGTGGAACCCTGGATACATCCGGGGTGGCGGATCGACGCCAGGGACGTTCCAAGTATGGTACCAAGCGTCCCAAGTAAGCGGCTTCCTGCGGTAATGATTGCCACCTTACCAGGGCAGGCCACGCAGAGAGTTTGAGTAAATAGTCAGAGGCTCATTAAGCCCATATGATTTAGAGTCATGGCAGTAAATTTTGCTGCCACTACAAGCGTAAGGATGCGCGGCTCATCGAGACTCTTTTAAAAACCGATGAGAGAGAGTAAGGCCAGGTACCTGACGTTCATTTTTAGTAAAAATGCGCCCGCAGGGAGTCCTGGATTAACCTGAATAAACAAGAGGTCTCAAATGCCTAGAAGAAGAGTAGTGGCAAAACGTGAAGTGCTGCCAGATCCAAAATTCGGAAGTAAAATCCTCGCAAAGTTCATGAACCACGTGATGGTCGATGGCAAGAAATCTGTTGCCGAGAAGATCGTTTACGGGGCCCTTGCTGTCGTCTCCGAGAAAACCGGTGCCGATCCGGTGGAGGTCTTTGAAAAGGCCCTGGAAAGCATCGCACCCATGGTCGAGGTTAAATCTCGCCGTGTTGGAGGCGCCACCTACCAGGTGCCGGTGGAAGTGCGAGTCGAGCGTCGCACTGCCCTCGCCATGCGCTGGCTGGTAGAACATTCGCGCAAGCGCGGCGAGAAATCCATGGCGCTGCGATTAGCCGGCGAAATAAGCGATGCTGCTGAAGGCAGAGGAAGTGCCGTGAAGAAGCGCGAGGACGTGCATCGCATGGCAGAAGCCAACCGGGCATTCTCCCACTATCGTTTTTAAGTAAAGCGTTTTTAACTGAAGCGTTTCCGAGGGAAGCGTTAATACTAGATTACATTTTGAGGGCATAGCTGTGGCCAGGAAACACCCATTAAATCGCTATCGCAATATAGGCATTGTAGCCCACGTCGATGCGGGCAAGACAACGACTACTGAGCGCATACTGTTTTATACCGGTATTTCGCACAAGATTGGTGAAGTCCATGATGGTGCCGCGACTATGGACTGGATGGAACAAGAGCAGGAGCGTGGGATTACAATTACCTCGGCTGCCACCACCTGCTTCTGGAAGGGCATGGACCAACAGTACGATGAGCATCGGATAAATATTATCGATACGCCGGGGCACGTGGACTTCACTATTGAGGTCGAACGTTCATTGCGTGTTCTCGATGGTGCGATAGTGGTCTTATGCGGCACTTCAGGGGTGCAGCCACAGACTGAAACTGTGTGGCGTCAAGCAAACCGCTACGAAGTGCCACGCATGGTATTCGTCAACAAGATGGACCGGGCCGGGGCGGACTTCCTGATGGTGGTTGAGCAGATGAAAGATCGCCTGGGCGCCAATCCCATACCACTGCAATTGCCAATCGGTGCGGAAGAGAACTTCAAGGGTGTAATCGACCTGGTGAAGATAAAAGCTATCCGCTGGAGTGAAGATGACCAGGGCGCAACGTTCAGCTATGAGGATGTTCCTGAAGATATGCTGGCTATAGTCGAGGAGTGGCGAGAAAATATGGTGGAAGCCGCGGCTGAAGCCAATGACGATTTAACGGAAAAATACCTGGAAACTGGAGGACTCAGCGAAGCTGAGATCATGCAAGGCATTCGTGAGCGGACATTGGCAAGCGAGATCGTTCCGACTCTGTGTGGCTCTGCATTCAAAAACAAGGGTGTTCAGGCCGTGCTCGACGCCGTAATCGACTACATGCCGTCGCCAACAGAGGTCAAGGCAATTGAAGGCGTACTGGAAGATGGTACGCCGACCGCCTGCATAGCTGATGATGATGAGCCCTTTGCAGCACTGGCATTTAAAATTGCCACCGATCCCTTCGTCGGCACGCTCACGTTTTTCCGCGTCTACTCAGGCACACTGAATTCCGGTGATTCGGTTTATAACCCGATCAAATTCAGGAAAGAGCGAGTGGGCCGAATGGTGCAGATGCACGCCAACTCAAGAGAAGAAATCAAGCAAGTGCTGGCGGGAGATATCGCCGCTGCGATTGGTCTGAAAGATGTCACTACGGGTGAGACACTGTGCGCGCTCGATCATATTGTCACGCTGGAGAAGATGGAATTTCCGGAGCCGGTAATTTCCGTAGCGGTTGAGCCGAAGAGTAAAGCGGATCAGGAAAAGATGGGTATCGCCTTGGGTAAGCTCGCGCAGGAAGATCCTTCCTTCCGGGTTGAAACGGACGAAGAATCCGGGCAAACAATTATTTCTGGCATGGGCGAGTTACATCTCGATGTTCTGGTGGACAGAATGCGCAGGGAGTTTTCGGTAGAAGCCAATATAGGCAAGCCCCAGGTAGCCTATCGGGAAACCATCAGGAAGACTGTGGAAATTGAAGGCAAACACATCAAGCAATCCGGCGGTCGTGGTCAATATGGTCATGTCTGGCTCCGACTCGAGCCGCTGGATCCGGATTCCGAATACGAATTTGTGAACGAGATTGTTGGCGGTACTATCCCCAAGGAATATATTCCAGCGGTGGACAAAGGCGTACAGGAGCAGATGAAGAATGGCTGTCTGGCCGGCTACCCGTTACTGGCGATGAAGGTAACTCTGTACGACGGTTCTTTTCACGATGTCGACTCCAGCGAAATGGCTTTCAAAATTGCCGGATCCATGGCGCTGAAGAAGGGAGCTCTGCAGGCAGATGCCGCCTTGCTTGAACCCATGTTTAAAGTTGAGGTTGTGACTCCCGAAAATTACATGGGAGACGTGATGGGTGATTTAAACCGGCGTCGTGGTCTGGTTCAGGGCATGGAAGACAGCAGTATGGGAAAAGTGATCAGCGCCGAGGTGCCGTTGGCGGAAATGTTTGGCTATGCAACAGATCTGCGGTCGGCAACCCAGGGCAGGGCGACTTTTACCATGGAGTTCGACAAGTATGCGATTGTGCCTAATAACATTGCAGAAGGCATTATTAACAAAAGCTAAGCGTGCTTTTTAGATTTGAGTGAGGGGGTATTGTGGCGAAGGAAAAATTTGAGAGAAATAAGACCCACGTAAACGTTGGCACGATTGGTCACGTTGACCATGGCAAGACGACATTGACGGCTGCGTTGACGCGGGTGTGTGCGGCAGCCCATGGCGGCGAAGTTAAGGATTTCGACCAGATAGATAATGCGCCGGAAGAAAGAGAGCGCGGCATCACCATTGCGACGTCCCATGTCGAGTATGATTCCAGTGTTCGTCACTACGCCCACGTCGACTGTCCGGGCCACGCGGACTATGTGAAGAACATGATCACCGGTGCGGCGCAGATGGACGGTGCGATTCTGGTGGTGTCGGCGGCGGACGGACCCATGCCCCAGACCCGGGAGCACATACTGCTTTCCCGCCAGGTCGGCGTTCCCTACATCGTGGTGTACATGAACAAGGCGGACATGGTAGACGATGACGAACTGCTGGAACTGGTGGAGATGGAAATCCGGGAGTTACTGGATATTTACGAATTTCCCGGCGACGACACCCCGATCATCATCGGCTCTGCACTGAAGGCGCTGGAAGGCGATGAATCCGAGATTGGCATTGCCTCGATCGAGAAGCTGGTGGAAGTGCTGGATACCTATATTCCCGATCCCAAGCGAGACATCGAGAAGCCATTCCTGATGCCGATAGAAGACGTGTTTTCCATATCCGGTCGAGGCACCGTGGTGACGGGTCGTATCGAGCGGGGCATAGTCAAGGTGGGTGAAGAGATAGAGATCGTTGGCATCAAGGATACCGAGAAGACGACCTGTACGGGCGTCGAGATGTTCCGCAAGTTGCTGGATGAGGGCCGGGCGGGAGAGAACGTCGGCGTTCTGTTACGTGGTACCAAGCGTGAAGAGGTTGAGCGTGGGCAGGTGCTGGCGAAGCCGGGATCGATCAAGCCCCACACGAAGTTTGAGGCGGAAGTGTATATCCTGGGCAAGGATGAAGGTGGTCGTCATACCCCGTTTTTCAAGGGCTACCGGCCGCAGTTTTACTTTCGGACTACGGATGTGACGGGTTCCTGCGAATTGCCTGAGGGTGTTGAGATGGTGATGCCGGGAGACAACGTGAAGATGGAAGTGAACCTGATTGCACCGATCGCGATGGATGAGGGCCTGCGTTTTGCGATACGCGAGGGTGGTCGTACCGTAGGTGCGGGGGTGGTCGCTAAAATCATCGAATAGGCTAGCGAATAGTTTATCAGGGGCCAGCATGCTGCAAGGTGTGCTGGAGTCGATTTGCTACTTCGCAGCGCCACCCCGGACCGGTTAGCGTCGGGATTTGGGGGCGCATTTGGCAACAGGCGGAAAGTCGCGGAAAAAGGGGCTTTCGAGCCGTATTTGCTTGACAGATTAGGGCCAAAACCTTAAGATTCGCATCCTTTTTGGCGTTTGAAAACTGGACGTCAAAGATATTGGCAGTAACCGGTTAATTTTAAAGAGTTTTTAGGAGTTTTAAGTAGATGCAAGGTCAGCGTATCAGAATCCGGCTCAAAGCCTTCGATCATCGACTGATTGATCAATCTACCCAGGAAATCGTCGATACTGCCAGGCGCACCGGAGCCCAGGTGAAGGGGCCTATTCCGCTGCCAACGAATAAGGAAAGATTTACGGTATTGATCTCTCCACACGTCAATAAAGACGCGAGAGACCAGTACGAAATTCGCACCCACAAGCGCTTGCTGGACATTGTCGAACCGACCGAGAAGACGGTCGATGCGCTGATGAAGCTGGATTTGGCAGCAGGCGTGGAAGTACAAATTAGTCTTGGTTAAGAAGCAGATTTAATACCAGGCAAAAGAGCATTCAGTCCTCTTTGCCCTTTTTTTACGAAAAGTTTTGGCGCACTGATATTCATTGTTACCCGACAGCGGTAACACATAGTGTAACGCGTCAGCGGCCATAGCGGGTTTTAGCCCCCTGCACGATGAGGTTTTTACAATGTCGATTGGATTAGTCGGTCGGAAAAGCGGCATGACCCGCATTTTCACTGAGGAAGGCGTGTCCATCCCTGTTACGGTGGTGGAAGTGCAGCCCAACCAGGTTACCCAGGTTAAAACTCCGGAAACGGATGGCTATAGTGCTATTCAAGTCACTATGGGCAGCCGTCGTGCGTCTCGCGTGACCAAGTCAATGGCGGGTCATTTCGCCAAGGCCGAGACCGAAGCCGGCAGCGGTCTGTGGGAGTTTCGCACCGAAGGGATCGATACTGCCGAGATCACTCTGGGTTCCGAGCTTAAGGTAGACCTTTTCGAAGAGGGTCAAATAGTGGATGTCACTGGCACGTCGAAAGGTAAGGGCTTCCAGGGCGTCGTCAAGCGTCACAATTTTCAGATGCAGGATGCCACTCATGGCAACTCGCTCTCCCATCGTGCACCTGGCTCGATTGGCCAGTGCCAGACCCCGGGTCGAGTCTGGAAGGGTAAAAAAATGGCTGGCCAGATGGGCAATGTCAAAAAGACTATCCAGAACTTGGAAGTAGTCAGAGTCGATACAGAAAACAATCTTCTACTCATTAAGGGTGCAATACCTGGAGCACCTGGTTCAAACGTCATAGTCCGTCCTGCAATAAAGGTCAAGGGGTAAGCGATGGAACTAAGTCTTGCGATGCCCGGCAAGAAAACGGGCAAAGGAAAAATCTCACTTTCGGATGAGTCTTTCGGTAAAGCCTACAACGAGCCTCTAGTACACCAGAGCGTTGTTACCTACCTGGCTGGCGCCAGGCAGGGCTCCGTAAAGCAGAAAACACGCTCTGAAGTTCGCGGTGGCGGGCGCAAACCATGGCGTCAAAAGGGTTCGGGTCGCGCTCGCGCAGGTACTACTAGTAGCCCCATCTGGCGCAGTGGTGGTGTAACTTTTGCTGCCAGGCCTAGAGATCACAGCCAGAAACTCAATAAGAAAATGTATCGTGGCGCCATGCAATGCATTCTGTCTGAGCTGATTCGCCAGGGTAGATTGCTGGTAGTCAATGAATTTGCTGTCGAGACCAACAAGACCAAGGCATTGGTTGCCAAATTGAAGGAATACGAGTTGGACAACGTTCTCATCGTTTCCGAGCAAGTTGAAAAAAACCTCTATCTCGCAGCAAGGAATCTCCACAAGGTCGATGTGCTTGATGTCGCCGGTATCGATCCCGTTAGCCTGATCGGTTTTGAGAAAGTATTGATAACGGTTTCTGCACTTAAAAAGGTAGAGGAGATGTTGTCATGAACGTAGAGCGACTCTACACAGTAATTCTCGGGCCACATGTGTCTGAAAAAACCACTCTCCTCGGTGACGCCAATAATCAATACGCCTTTAAGGTTGCTATCGACGCGCGCAAGCCAGAAATCAAGGAAGCGGTGGAGACACTTTTTAATGTAGTGGTTGCAGATTTACAGGTGCTTAACGTGAAAGGGAAGACCAAGCGTAATGCGAAGGGAAAAATCAGGCGACGCTCAAATTGGAAAAAAGCCTACGTCAAACTGGAAGCAGGTCACGAAATTGACTTCGCTGATATGGGGTAAGGGGTAAATCATGCCAGTAGTTAAATGTAAACCTACTTCTCCGGGACGCCGCTTTGTGGTCAAGGTCGTGCATCCGGATTTGCACAAGGGCGAGCCCTACGCACCGCTCACCGCTCCCAAGCCCAAGACCGGTGGTAGAAATAACAGAGGCCGTATTACTACGCGTCACATCGGTGGCGGCCACAAGCAGAGATATCGAATTATTGATTTCAAGCGCCGCAAAGACGGCATCGAAGCCAGGGTAGAACGACTGGAATACGATCCAAACCGGTCGGCGAATATTGCCCTGTTGTTATATGCCGACGGTGAGCGCAAGTACATTATCGCGCCTGCCAAAGTCGCCGCCGGTGATGTGGTGATGTCCGGAGATGAAGCGCCCATCAAGGTAGGTAACTGCTTGCCTCTACGCAATATCCCATTGGGCAGCACAGTTCATTGCGTGGAAATGAAGCCAGGCAAGGGCGCTCAGATAGCTCGAAGTGCAGGCACCTCATTGCAACTGGTTGCCAGAGAGGGCAGCTACGCGACATTGCGACTTCGGTCCGGTGAAATGCGCAAGGTGTTATCCGAATGCCGGGCCACGCTTGGCGAGGTCTCCAATTCGGAACACAGTTTGAGATCGCTGGGGAAAGCCGGAGCAAAAAGGTGGAGAGGTGTCCGCCCAACCGTTCGCGGTGTTGCGATGAATCCTGTCGACCATCCACATGGCGGTGGGGAAGGCAGAACATCTGGTGGTCGTCACCCGGTATCACCCTGGGGGACACCAACCAAGGGCTATAAAACCAGATCCAATAAGCGAACAGATAGCATGATTGTTCGTCGTAGAAAATCAAGCCGTTAAGGCGAGTGATAGAGGAATCTAAGCGTGCCACGTTCACTAAAAAAAGGACCATTCATCGATCTTCACCTGATGAAGAAAGTGCAGACTGCCGTTGAGAAAAACGACAAGCGGCCCATCAAGACCTGGTCCAGACGATCGATGGTTTCTCCGGAAATGATTGGTCTCACCATTGCGATTCACAATGGCCGCAAACATGTGCCGGTTTTCATAAACGAAAACATGGTTGGCCACAAGCTGGGTGAGTTTGCGGGAACACGAACCTATCGCGGTCACACTGCGGATAAAAAGGTGGGCTAGGGGGCTGATATGGAAGTTGTAGCAAGATTAAGGGGCGCTCGCCTGTCGGCACAGAAAGCGAGGTTGGTCGCCGACCAGGTGCGTGGCAAGGCTGTCGAGGAAGCGCTGGAGTTGCTGACTTACAGTCCCAAAAAGGGCGCCGTAGTCATCAAGAAGTTATTGAATTCTGCGATCGCAAATGCAGAACACAATGAAGGCGCTGATGTAGATGAATTGAAAATATCAACGATTTGTGTTGATGAAGGTATGACCATGAAACGCATTAAGCCCAGGGCGAAAGGTCGCGCTGATCGCATTCTTAAGCGCTCATGTCACATAACAATTACGGTCGCTGATAGCTAGGAGTATCGGATGGGTCAGAAAGTACATCCAACTGGAATTCGACTTGGTATTGTCAAGAAGCATACCTCTGTCTGGTACGCAGAAGGCAAGGATTATGCGCAGTATTTGTTGGCCGACCTTGAGGTTCGGGAATTCATTAAGAAAAAATTGGCGAATGCTTCTGTCTCCAGGGTTGAAATTGAGCGATCTGCACAGACTGCGAAGCTCACGATATTTACAGCACGACCGGGAATTGTGATAGGAAAGAAGGGCGAGGATGTAGAGTCCCTACGCAGGATCCTCACTGAGAAGATGGGCATTCCGGTGCAGATCAACATCGAGGAAATTCGTAAGCCTGACCTGGATGCGCTGCTGGTTGCAGATAGTGTGGCTTCGCAACTTGAGCGCCGGGTCATGTTTCGCCGAGCCATGAAACGGGCTGTTCAGAACGCCATGAGGCAGGGTGCGGAAGGTATCAAGGTACAGGTGGGTGGTCGCCTAGGTGGTGCGGAGATTGCCCGCTCCGAGTGGTATCGGGAGGGTCGAGTACCCTTGCACACGCTGCGAGCGGATATCGACTATGGAACCGCCGAAGCCAACACGACCTACGGCATTATTGGTGTGAAGGTTTGGATATTCAAGGGCGAAATCATGAATTTGAATGAGGCTATCGTGCCTTCACAGGCAAAAGCTAAGCAGGGGTAAAACGACGTGTTGCAACCGAAGCGTACAAAATTTCGCAAGATGATGAAGGGCCGAAATCGGGGTCTGTCTCATCGTGGCAGTAAAGTGGATTTTGGTGAATTCGGGTTGAAGGCGATATCACGGGGTCGCCTGACTGCGAGGCAGATTGAAGCCGCGCGTCGCGCTATGACCAGACATGTGAAGCGTGGTGGAAAAATTTGGATCAGAGTATTTCCGGACAAACCCATCACGCAGAAACCTCTGGAAGTCAGGCAAGGTAAGGGTAAGGGCAACGTCGAGTATTGGGTAGCCCAGATTCAACCAGGCAGAATAATGTTTGAAATTGAAGGTGTCGATGAGGTGCTGGCGCGGGAAGCATTCAGCCTGGCCTCTGCCAAACTACCTTTCGAGACGGCCTTCGTGAAGCGGACGGTGATGTAATGAGAGCCAGTGAATTGAGAGAGAAGACTGTGGCAGAGCTGCAGACCGAGTTACAAGAACTGTTTAAAAACCAGTTTAACTACCGCATGCAGATGAGCACGGGGAAAATGGCGCAGTTTCATCTCATTGGTGAAGTGAAGCGAGATATTGCTCGCGTCAAAACGATTATTACTGAAAAAGAGAAAAGTGGATCTTAAATATGTCAGCTAGTGAAGCGTCGGTCAGTGAAAACCAAGAGGGTAGAGCTCGAACTGTTACTGGTAAAGTAGTCAGCAATAAGATGGACAAGTCCATCATTGTGCTAATTGAACGACGAGTAAAACATCCGGTATATGGCAAGATTGTGAAGAAATCTACCAAGATTCATGCACACGATGCGAACAATGAATGCCTACCCGGTGATGAAGTAACCATAAAGGAAGTACGTCCCATTTCGAAAACCAAGTCCTGGTCACTGGTTTCGATTGATGGAAGGGCAAGCCAGGTATAAGCAGTAAATCGGAGTTAAAGAATCTGTATTCCTGATAAGAATGCATGATGGAGTGAATCGATGATTCAAGTGCAGTCATACTTAGATGTCGCAGATAATAGCGGCGCCAGACGCGTAATGTGTATAAAGGTGTTAGGGGGTTCCCATCGCCGTTATGCACGTATCGGTGACGTTATTAAAGTCACCGTTAAAGAGGCGATTCCACGAGGCAAGGTGAAAAAGGGGCAGGTGTTGACCGCGTTGGTTGTACGCACCAAGAAAGGTGTCAGACGCAGTGATGGGTCTGTAATTCGTTTCGATGACAACGCGGCGATTTTGCTAAACAACCAGGATGCCCCTATCGGCACTCGCGTGTTTGGCCCGGTTACACGAGAGTTGCGTACCGAAAAATTCATGCGAATTATCTCATTGGCGCTTGAAGTACTTTAAGGCGGTCAGGATACACAGCAAGAGGCGAAAATGCAGAAATTGAAACACGAAGATGAAGTGATAGTGATCGCAGGCAAAGATAAAGGAAAACGCGGAACTATATCTCGTCTCGTTGGCAGCAACAAAGTCATCATTGCCGGTGTAAATATGGTAAAGCGCCACACCAAGCCGAACCCGAATCTGGGGCAGCCAGGGGGCATCATAGAGAAAGAGGCGGCCTTACATATTTCCAATATCGCAATTTTTAACCCTCAAACCAACGCTGCGGATCGAGTTGGGATTCAGGTAAGTGATGACGGCGCCAAGAAGCGCGTCTTCAAATCAGATGGTCAAGACATAGATTAATTAAACCAGGTTGCCACTCATGGCTCAGTTAAGAGAATTTTACAAGAAAGAAGTAATACCGTCATTAACCAAGCAATTTGCCTATGACAATCCTATGCGTGTGCCCAGGGTCACCAAGGTTGTTCTTAACATGGGTCTTGGTGAAGCGGTAGCGGACAAAAAGGTTCTGGAGAAAGCCACCAGTGACTTGACCATGATTGCGGGTCAGAAAGTCGTCGTTACCAAGGCAAGAAAATCCATAGCAGGATTCAAGATCAGGGAAGGTTGGCCAGTTGGCTGTAAGGTGACTCTGCGCGGCGAGCGTATGTACGAATTTTTGGAGAGGCTGGTTAGCATCGCCATTCCCCGAATTCGGGATTTTCGCGGCCTGAGCCCCAAGTCCTTCGATGGTCGCGGCAACTTTGCTATGGGTGTGACCGAGCAGATTATTTTTCCAGAGATCGACTACGACAAGATCGATGCCCTGCGTGGTCTGGATATAACGATTACCACCTCGGCGAAAAATGATGAAGAAGGTCGTGCCCTGTTGACCGCGTTGCACTTTCCATTCCGCAAGCCTGCGGTAGTGACAGAAGCAACACCGGCAGTCGAAGCAGCGGCTAAAGAAGAGGCACCAGTAGCTGAGAAATCGGCTGCAGAAGAGGCACCGACGGTAGACGAAACAGCCGCCCAGGCGGCGCCAGTAGCAGAAGAAGCAGCTACAAAACAGGCACCTGAGGTTGAAGACGTCGCGGCAGACACAGCCGAGGAGAATGTGGATGAAGCGGCTGCGGCTAAAGATAAAGAGGAGTCCTGATAATGGCTAAATCTTCGATGATTGCCAGAGAAAAAAAGCGATCGAAGCTGGTTGAGAAATACGCGGCCAAGCGTGCAGAGCTTAAGGCCATTCTTAAAGATACGAATGCGAGTGATGATGAAAAGTGGGCAGCACAGGTCAAGTTTCAGAAACTACCGCGGGATTCCAGCCCTGTTCGTCAGCAGAACCGTTGTCAGATAACCGGTCGTCCCCGTGGTGTATATCGGAAATTTGGCTTGTGCCGTAACAAACTTCGTGAAGCGGCGATGCGCGGTGATGTGCCTGGTTTAACCAAGGCTAGCTGGTAGGACGGGAGAAAAATATGAGTATGTCAGATCCAATTGCAGATTTTTTGACCCGCATCCGCAATGCCCAGATGGCCCATAAGCCATCGGTTAGTTGTCCTTCTTCGAAGATCAAACTTGCTCTTAGCAAGGTGCTGGAAGACGAAGGCTTTATTAGCGGTTACACAGTTGACGATAACGCCGGCAAGCCGGTGATCAATGTGGATTTGAAGTATTTCCAGGGCCGACCTGTTATCGAAGAAATCAAACGCATCAGTCGCCCCGGGCTTCGCAATTACACGGGATCGGAAAATTTACCCAAGAACAGAGCCGGATTGGGAATAGCGATCATGTCTACGAACAAGGGTTTGATGACGGCAAAACAAGCGAGCGCCGCCGGCATTGGCGGCGAAGTATTGTGCACAGTTTTCTAATTAGATCTATAGAACCAATAGAGCAGGAATATGTCCAGAATAGCCAGTAGCCCGGTAGAAATACCAAAAGGCGTAGAAACCACTTTAAGCGAAACACATATTTCGATTAAAGGCAGCAAGGGAGATCTTCAGCTAACCCTGCACAAACTTGTAGGCGTCTCCCAAGAAGGTGAAGTAATAAAGGTTTCCGCCAAAGGCGCGACCAAACAGGCGGGAGCTTTAGCAGGAACGTTTCGTGCGCTGATCAACAATATGGTCGTTGGCGTCAGCCAGGGTTTTGAGAAGAGACTCGAGCTGCAGGGCGTAGGATACCGGGCCAAGGCCCAGGGATCGAATGTTAATTTGACGGTGGGGTATTCACATACCATCGATTACAAACTACCCGATGGAGTCAAGGTTGAAACGCCATCGCAGACGGAAATTGTTATATCTGGCGCTGACAAGCAGTTGGTAGGACAGGTTGCAGCAGAGATCAGAAAATTTCGTCCACCTGAGCCTTATAAAGGCAAGGGGATTCGCTACGTGGGTGAGCGTGTATACAGAAAAGAAGCGAAGAAGAAATAAGGCATACTTATGAGTATAAAGAAGACAGCCCGCCTGCGTAGAGCCAGGCGAGCGCGAGCAAAGATCAGCGAACTGCGTGTGAATCGGTTGTGTGTGTATCGTTCGCCGAGACACATCTATGCGCAGGTTATTTCGCCCAATGGCAATGAAATTTTGGCCAGTGCATCCACCGTAGAGAAAGCGAACAAGGCTAAGGCTGGTGCAACGGGCAATATTGAAGCCGCAGGCAATATTGGTAAGCTGATTGCCGAACGAGCCAAGGCAGCCGGAATCGATAAGGTCGCTTTTGACCGATCCGGTTATGCGTATCACGGTCGCATCAAAGCGCTGGCCGAGGCTGCGCGTGAAGGCGGATTGGAATTTTAAAGGTTGAGATATGGCATTTAAACACGATTCAGGCAAGAACGAAGAAGGGCTGCAGGAAAAGCTTATCCAGGTTAACCGCGTGGCCAAGGTGGTTAAGGGCGGCCGTGTTTTCGGTTTTACCGCGCTGGCGGCGGTTGGTGATGGCAATGGCCGCGTAGGTTTTGGTCGAGGTAAGGCCAGGGAAGTGCCCCTGGCTATTCAGAAGGCGATGGAGTCGGCACGACGTAACATGATCAGCGTGAACCTGGACGGCAATACACTGCAATATGCGATCAAGTCGCGCCATGGCGCCTCCAAGGTCTATATGCAACCAGCTTCTGAGGGTACCGGTGTAATTGCCGGTGGTGCAATGCGGGCGATCCTCGAACTGGCCGGTATTCAGAATGTATTGGCGAAGTGTTATGGATCAACCAATCCGGTAAACGTGGTGAGAGCCACCTTCAAGGGACTGCGCGATATGCGTTCTCCAGAAGATATTGCAGCCAAGCGTGGCAAGACATTGGAAGAAATTGCAGGTTAGGAAAATGGCCAAGAAGAAAGTTAAAGTTACACTGGTGCAAAGTCCTATTGGCGCTTTGCCCAAACACAAACTCTGCATTAAGGGGCTGGGTTTGAAGCGCATGCATCAGTCTGTTGAAGTGGAAGACACTCCAGCCGTTCGTGGCATGATCAACAAGGTTCACTACATGTTGGAGATTGAGGGAGAGGGCATAAATAATGCAGCTGAATAGTTTGAGTCCTGCTCCAGGCAGTAGAAAAGCGAGAAAGCGAGTCGGTCGGGGTATAGGCAGCGGTTGGGGTAAAACCTGCGGTACTGGACACAAGGGCCAGAAATCTCGAAGTGGCGGCACGGTGAGGCCAGGATTTGAAGGTGGGCAGATGCCATTGCAAATGCGGCTGCCTAAATATGGTTTTAGCTCTCGAGTAGGGCGCATTACGGCTGAAGTACGAACATCCGAGCTTAATAAAATCGATGCAGACATCATCGATGTGGCGGCATTGCGTAAGGCGAATTTGATAACGGCAGGCATTAAACGCGTCAAGGTAATGTTGTCCGGTGACATCAACAAGGCGGTTACCTTGCAAGGTATCCGCGTCACCAAGGGTGCACGGGCTGCGATTGAAGCGGCTGGAGGCAAGGTAATTGAAGCCGAAGCCGCACCTGCAAAAGGCAAGCTGGTTAAGAAAGCGGCGAAGGCTGAGTCAGCTTCTGAACCCAAGCCGGTAGTGGAAGAAAAGCCGGTAGCGGAAAAGAAACCGGTAGCGGAAAAGAAGCCGGCTGCAGAGGCTCCGGCGGCCGATGAAGCAGCAGACGAAACATCGGCAAAAGACGATTAGCGTAAGAGACATTTACAAAAGATGGCCAAAAAACCAAACATTAATCCAGAAAACATAGGCGCGGGCCTCGGTGAGCTGAAGTCCCGCCTGTTGTTTTTGCTGTTTGCCCTGTTCGTCTACCGCATCGGGACCCATATGCCGGTGCCAGGCATAGATCCACTGCAATTGGCGGCGTTCTTCGATCAGAACGAGGGTACCTTCGCTGGCCTGTTCAATATGTTTTCCGGCGGCGCCCTGGAACGCATGAGTATCGTTGCACTGGGCATCATGCCTTACATCTCCGCATCGATCATCATGCAACTCTTGTCAGCTGTGAGCCCGCAATTAGAACAGCTGAAGAAGGAAGGCGAATCCGGTCGCCGTAAGATTACACAGTACACACGTTATGGTGCGCTGGTGCTGGCGACGCTGCAGGGCACTGGCATGACCGTTGGACTGCTGTCTCCTATGGCCTACGCGCCGGGGCTGGCATTTAACCTGACGGCAATTATTTCTCTGGTTACGGGCGCCATGTTCCTGATGTGGTTGGGTGAGCAGATTACAGAAAAAGGCATTGGCAACGGCATTTCCATGCTTATTTTTGCCGGTATCGTCTCGGGATTTCCGGCGGCAATTGGTACCTCTCTGACCCAGGCCTATGAAGGCCAGATCAGTGGTGTGCTGCTGCTGGTGGTAGGCCTGATCGCGATCGGCGTGGTGGCCTGTATCGTTTACATCGAGCGCGCACAGCGTCGTATTACGGTGAACTATGCGAAGCGCCAGCAGGGCAGGAAACTCTACCAGGCACAGTCCAGCCATCTGCCACTCAAGATCAATATGGCGGGTGTGATTCCTGCTATTTTTGCCAGTAGCATATTGCTGTTCCCGGCATCGTTGGGGCAGTGGTTCGGTCAATCGGAAGGGTCTGAATGGTTGCAGGATCTTGCCTTGATGATCGGTCCTGGCCAGCCCCTGTATCTGATTATTTTTAGCGCCATGATTATTTTCTTCTGCTTTTTTTATACGGCGTTGGTATTTAACCCCCGCGACGTAGCCCAAAACCTGCAGAGGTCCGGTGCCTTTATTCCTGGCATCAGGCCGGGTGAGCAAACTGCAAAGTACATCGATGGTGTGATTACACGATTGACTATGTTCGGAGCGGTTTACATTACTCTCGTCTGTTTGTTACCACAGTTCATGCAGATGCTCGCCTCTGTCCCCTTTAATCTGGGTGGCACGGCACTGCTTATATCAGTAGTGGTAACCATGGATTTCTGGTCCCAGGTGCAATCGCATTTGATGTCACATCAATACGATTCCCTAATGAAGAAATCGAAACTGGGCAGTTATGGTCGTAGTGGTGTTTAGGTTAAAAGGGGTCAGATTTATTTTTTATTGCACGGAATTGACGCATTCATAGGAATTGGTCAAAAAAATAAATCTGACCCCTTTTAACCCCCATCGGAGATAGAAATGAAAGTTAGAACGTCGGTAAAGAAAATCTGCCGCAACTGTAAAGTCATCAAGCGCAACGGTGTGGTGAGAGTAATTTGTAAATCTGAGCCTCGTCATAAGCAACGGCAGGGCTAGTTTTTTAGTTCGGGTAAATGGGAATATAACGGAGTAAATCTATGGCACGTATTGCCGGGGTTAACATACCAGACAACAAACATATCGTAATCTCCTTACGCTATGTCTATGGCATTGGTACCACAACTGCGCAAGCAGTATGTGAAGCGGCAGGTATAGAACCTTCTGCAAAAACTGGTGAGCTGAGTCCTGAGCAGTTGGATAGTGTTCGAGCCGAGGTGGCCAAGGTTCCAACCGAAGGTGATTTACGCAGAGAAGTCTCTATGAACATCAAGCGATTGATGGATCTCGGTTGTAACCGTGGGATTCGTCACCGTCGCTCGCTGCCTGTCAGGGGCCAGCGTACCAAGACCAATGCGAGAACCAGAAAGGGCCCGAGAAAGCCAATCCGTAGGTAAACAAACCTCATAACGCTTCGTCAAACCCAGAACGGAGCAAGCACGCTGTAAGGCAAGATGGAACAATTTATGGCAAAGCCAGCAGAGAAATCGACAAAAAAGAAATCGCGTACCGCCGTCATCGATGGCATTGCGCATATACATGCCTCTTTTAATAATACGATGATCACTATTACCGATCGCCAGGGCAACGCGCTTAGTTGGGCGACTGCCGGAGGTTCCGGTTTCAGAGGCTCCCGGAAAAGCACTCCCTTCGCCGCCCAGGTAGCCGCCGAAAAGGCCGGTAAGGCCGCGATCGAAAACTATGGTTTGAGAAACCTGGATGTAAAAGTTAATGGACCCGGACCCGGGCGCGAGTCGGCAGTTAGAGCGCTGAATACCTGTGGTTTGAGAATAGGCAACATCACCGATGTAACGCCGATTCCACATAATGGCTGCCGACCGCCGAAGAAGCGGCGTGTGTAAATTGTTATCAGGAGATGAAATATGGCCCGCTATTTAGGCCCAACATGTAAATTAGCCCGTCGCGAGGGGACCGATTTGTTCCTCAAGAGTGGCGTGCGCCCAATCGACAGCAAGTGCAAGACAGACGTCATACCTGGCCAGCAAGGTCAGCGCCGTGGACGGCTTTCCGATTACGGAGTACAGCTGCGTGAGAAGCAAAAAGTCAGACGCATCTATGGCGTATTGGAAAAGCAATTTCGGGGCTATTACAAGGAAGCCGCACGACTGAAGGGAGCGACCGGTGAGAATTTGCTGCAGCTGCTGGAATGTCGACTGGATAACGTAGTGTATCGAATGGGTTTTGGCTCAACCCGCGCAGAATCACGGCAGCTGGTCGCCCATAAGTCGATTACTGTCAACGGTGAAGTCGTCAATATTGCTTCCTACCAGGTTCGTGAGGGCGATGTAGTCGCCGTGAGACAAAAAGCCAAGGAGCAGCTACGAATTAAATCTGCATTGGAATTGGCTGCACAGCGCAGTGAAGTCGATTGGGTTTCTGTGGATCACGGTAAACTCGAGGGACAGTTTACTCGCAGGCCCGATAGAGCCGATCTGCCTGCTGAGATTAATGAAAATCTAATCATCGAGCTTTATTCCAAGTAGTGACAATCACAAATAGGAAGGATTTCATGCAAATTTCTTTATCAGACTTTTTAACACCGCAAGTGATACAAGTTGATGAGTTCGACTCGTGCCATTCCAGGGTGGTTCTGGAGCCGCTAGAGCGGGGATTTGGCCATACGCTGGGGAATGCCTTGCGGCGGATTTTGCTTTCCTCTATGCCCGGTAGTGCCATAGAAGAAGTTGAAATTGACGGCGTGGTCCATGAGTACAGCACCATAGAAGGTGTGCGGGAAGATGTGATTGAAATTCTGCTAAACCTTAAGGGCGTCGCCATTGTTCTTAATAATAAGGATGAAGTGGTTTTCAGCCTGAGCAAGAAAGGCTCGGGCGTGGTTACTGCCGGCGATATTGCCGTCGATCATGACGTGGAAATCATCAACCCGGATCACGTTATTGCCAATCTCAACAGCAATGGTGAGATTAATATGCGTCTCACCGTACGCAAGGGCAGGGGGTATTCTCCGGCGGACAGTCGAGTGCAAGATGATGATGAGACTCGCTCGGTGGGCAAATTATTGCTCGATGCCTCTTACAGCCCGGTTACAAGAATATCTTATTCCGTCGAGAACGCCCGCGTCGAGCAGCGAACCGACCTGGATAAACTGATTATCGATCTGGAAACCAATGGCACTATCGAGCCGGAAGAAGCGATTCGCCGTGCCGCCACAATATTGCAACATCAGCTGGCAGTATTCGTTGACCTTCAGAGTGAAATTATTGCCGAACCAGAAGAGCGTGAAGACGAGATCGATCCAATCTTGTTGCGTCCGGTGGACGATCTGGAGTTAACGGTGCGCTCAGCCAACTGTCTGAAGGCTGAAGATATTTACTACATCGGTGATTTGATTCAGCGCACCGAAGTGGAACTGTTGAAGACTCCGAATCTGGGCAAGAAGTCACTGACTGAAATCAAGGATGTGTTGGCAACTCGAGGTCTGTCTTTGGGGCTGCGCCTGGAAAACTGGCCGCCATCCAGTCTTAAATCTGATGACCGGGCAGCATAAGTAGCTTCCGGATTAGCAAAACGAACAGGTAGAAGAGATATGCGTCATCGACACAGCGGCCGCCAACTAAATCGAAATAGTTCGCACCGGAAAGCTATGTTTCGGAACATGACTATTTCATTGATCGAGCATGAGATTATCAAAACCACTCTGATCAAGGCTAAAGAGCTGAGATCGGTAGCGGAGCCTTTGATTACCCTGGCCAAGAAAGACAGCGTGGCGAATCGCCGACTCGCCTTCAATCGCACTCGAAGCAAAGCCACGGTTGGTAAACTGTTTACCGAATTGGGTCCGCGTTACACCGATCGCCCGGGGGGTTACATTCGCATCTTGAAGTGCAGCGAACGTGCCGGAGACAAAGCGCCCATGGCCTATGTAGAATTGGTGGATCGACCCCTGCCGGAGCTTGCTTCGGAAGCGGGAGAGTCAGAAGAATAGGCTAAAAAGAATTACGGCACCTCTGATCAGAGGTGCCTTAACAATCATGCCTTTAAGAAAGCCGAGCTATGCTCGGCTTTTATGTTTGAGGCTGGCAGGACCGCGGTGTTGAAGTATTACGCCGACACGCTGTCGCTATCTTAAGACAGGACAATTCGTAAGGGACCTACAATGATCAACTCGTTTCATCCCCCTATTCGCACCTCATGGGACCTGGACCCTCCGACGTTAACCCACGTATTCTCCAGGCATTGTCGCGGCCAACGATTGGCCAACTGGATCCAAAATTTGTGGAAATGATGGATGAGGTGAAGAGCCTCCCGCAATTTGCATTCCAGACATCCAATGCACTGACCATACCCATCTCTGCATTAAGCGCTTGTTATCTTGCAGGAGGAGGGACTCGAACCAGCGTGGCAGAGACATGCACTCAATCTATAGCGCAAATTAGTCCCGTTCTTGTGCAGGCTATTTCTGTGACCGAAGAGTAAGCTCGGGACATTGAGGCTTGAAAGGGTCGCGGAGCGGAATCCTGGCTCGGTGGTGCGGGTAGAAATGATGAATCGAGGCGCTGCGGGCAATTGGATTACAGCATCGATAGAATAGCCGCTCGATGATCCGTTGAATCTCGAGCCTCGGAAATTGTGCCATTTCCCAATACCTGCTAGAGTATGGCGTCAAAAACCCATGATATCGATCATGCTTTTACTGGGTAACCAATTGATATAATTGAATATATTGTGTCTTATTCGATTAGTAACAACCGTAATCCATGCCTGCCGTGGTGGTCTGGATTCTGATGCCAGCTATGTAGCAAGGGAGTAGATATGCCAGCAGATACTGCCGTCGTAATTGAAACGCCCGCCGAAGACGTCGAACT
>Ga0208748_1000177_pt1 | contig 32501 bp, 20 predicted proteins | sample Knorr_S7_td_Bott_FD_185599 | JGI IMG/M metagenome (GOLD analysis project Ga0208748, IMG submission 185599) | Marine microbial communities from Southern Atlantic Ocean transect - Knorr_S7_td_Bottom_ad_4513_LV_A (SPAdes) (version 2) | ecosystem: Environmental > Aquatic > Marine > Oceanic | place... | reverse complement strand
ATTCGGATGACGCCGGGGTACTTTTTGCGGAAGCCGCGCGACCAGCGGGCATTAACATCGAGGTCGTGCGCAAGCCAAATGATGGCTACTGGTCGAACACCTGGCTCAAGGATTCCTGGGTAGCCTCCTACTGGGGTGGACGGCCCACGGAAGACTGGATGTTCAGTCAGGTCTATTCCGAAAAAGCAATCGCCACGGGCTGGTCGGAAACCAAATTCGTCAATCAGAAGTTCGAGAAACTTCTGGTGCAAGCACGGGCCGAGCTGAATGACACCAAGCGTCGTAATATGTATGTGGAGATGCAGCAAATTGTCCATGACAATTGCAGTGTGATCATTCCTATCTTCTCCGCTTACGGACATGCCAGCACTAACAATGTCAAACGTGGCGCCAGCGTTGCTTCCAACTGGGAGTTCGACGGCCACAAGAACTCCGAGCGTTGGTGGATGGGCTGATCCCCAATTCGCACATTCAACCGGAAGGCGGTGGTTTCGGTCGCTGCCTTTGCAAGCTTTCTCAAAAGGAGTCAGAATTCAGGAGTCTGGAGATGGAACCAATCAGGAATCATAACTGTCGTTATGTCTTTCCGATCCATCTTTAATCTGGCTCCTGACTCCTGGATACTTTGTCTGAAGATTTCATCACAACATGAAGAGTAAAACATGAACCAAGAGATGCCAACTTTTGGAGCTTACACCGATTATGGCTTGTTACGCGCGGCCATCGTCGGCAGTGCCGAGGGACTTGCTCTACCTCCGTTCAATCCATCACTGCATCACTACAACGACGAAGTACAAGCGGCGCTCAAGGCGAGTGGAGAGCAACCCTTGGACATCCGTACTGCCTTTCCGGAACGCTGGGAAAAAACAGTCAAGCAGTTGGATAACCTCGCCTCGCTTTACGAAAAAAACGGAGTAACGGTTTACCGCCCGCGTCCGTACAGCGAGGAGGAGCGCAACTACTTGGCGGATTTACAGCCTGGTGCTTCTTTGCTCTATCCGGCGGACCCTGTTTACACGGTGGGCAAGAACTACTTTGAAGTGAACCTCCGTCGGGCTTATCGCCGCAAGGAGGTGTTTCCATTACGGGAAATCGTGGCACCACTGTTGGCGGCAGACCCGGAAACACGCCACATCGTTATGCCGCCCGCCCAGCCGTTCTCGCCCTCGCATGACGGTCCAGGACCTTACCTAGAAGGTGGCGACCTCTTGTGTTACAAGCATCATCTTTTTGTAGGTGAATCGGAGATTGCGACAAACCGTGCCGGAACCGAATGGCTTCGGAACACTGTTGCTCCCCTTGGATACGAGGTACATCCAATGCCGATGAAGGGCACAATCCTGCATCTGCTCGGCATAATGGTGCTGATCCGGGATGGATTGCTGCTGTTGCACCGGAACGAACTGCTGTGCGAGCTTCCGGAACCCCTCAAGAAGTGGGACGTGATCGAACTCAGCGAGGACGAGGCTAAAGCCTATGCAACCGTGGGAGTGAGCTTGGATGAACAGCGTTACATCATCCCAACCGGATTAGGCCGAGTCTGCGACGAACTCGCTAAGCGGGGAGTTGAACCCATCGAAATTGATTTTGAGCATGTTGGCTATTGGGGCGGATGCGTGTCTTGCTCCACCCATGCGATTTCCCGCGATCCGATCTAGACATGGCGGATGACTCTTGCTCAGGGCAGATTGACGCCAACCTTTCCCAAAAAATTCTCGATGAAGTAGTAGTGGGTTTCGAGGACCAGCTGCGTTTCACAATGGACCTGATGCGTTACCCCTCGTTGCGCGGACAGGAACACACCGCCCAAAATTTCTTTTACGATGCCTTGGAAGCACGGGGTTACGAGATGGACCGCTGGGCGATTGAAGTGTCGGAGATCGAGAACCATCCTGGATTTTCGCCCGTTAAGGTGGACTACGAAAACGCGCTCAATGTCGTCGGAACTCATCACCCAACCGAGGCCAAAGGACGTTCGCTGATCCTCAACGGGCACATAGACGTGGTTCCAACTGGACCGCTGGACATGTGGACACGCCCGCCGTTTGAACCGCACATTGCAGGAGATTGGCTGTACGGACGTGGCGGGGCGGACATGAAGTCCGGACTCTGCGCGAACGTCTTTGCGCTAGATGCCCTTCGTCGTCTCGGATTTCAACCTGCAGCAAGGGTGCATGTGCAATCCGTAACCGAGGAGGAATGCACCGGAAACGGCGCATTGTCTGCGTTGTTACGGGGCTATCGTGCGGAGGCGGCATTGATTCCAGAACCGGAAGAAAACATGCTGGTGCGGGCCAACGCCGGAGTGATTTGGTTCCGGGTGCATGTACGCGGACGACCCTTTCATGTGCGCGAGGCGGGACGCGGTTCCAATGCGATTGAAGCAGCTTACACGTTGATGGGGGCACTCAAGGAACTGGAAGCAGAGTGGAATGCGCGGCGGGCTGATTATCCGCATTTCGCCGAACTCGACCACCCGATCAACATCAACGTCGGAAAAATTGCGGGTGGTGATTGGGCCTCGTCGGTTCCGGCGTGGTGTACGCTGGACGTGCGAGCAGCGATTTATCCGGGTGTTGATCCACGAGATGCAGCCCAAGAAATCGAAGCCTGTCTGCAGGCAAAAAGTAGGGGAGATACCTTTCTCTCTGAAAACCCTCCGGAAGTTGAGTACAACGGTTTCTTTGCGCAGGGTTATGTGCTGGAAGAAGGGAGTGATGCAGAACATGTACTGGGACAAGCCCATGCGGCGAGTTTCGGCTCCAGCTTGGAATCCTTTGTGACTCCGGGTTATCTGGACGGACGCGTGTTTGTGTTGTACGGTGACTGCCCCTGCCTCGTTTACGGTCCAGTCTCTCACGACATTCACGCCTTTGACGAGCGTGTCAGCCTCGCTTCCCTTCGACGGGTTACGGGCACGATTGCCCTCTTCATCGCAAGCTGGTGCGGGCTGGAATCCGTCAAACCTTGAATGCATTCAGCGTAAACACTGGCCCGCAAGCCGATGCAGGTCGTTGCGCAACCCGAGTCGGCTGGATGGCATCACCTGCGTGAAAAACAGCACAGCGGCATCAGTAACGGGATCAACCCAGAACACTGTGTTGGCAATCCCGCCCCAGCCGAATTCCCCCGGATTGGATGCCCAGCCCAGCCGTTTAGTGTCTTCCGCCACCCACACTCCACACCCCATTCCCAGCCCCTCAAACGGCATCCATTCACGGAATCCCATCGGACCTTCAGGAAGTAGCGAGGCGATGTCGCCCTCAAGTTGATTGGTGGCCATGCGTCTGATAAGTTCCGGACGAGCCACGGCGGTTTCCTTTCCGGAGTGTGCGACCCGCAGCATGTCTGTGAATTTCATCCAATCTGCCGGAGTTGACGCTAATCCGGAACCACCCCAGTGATCGCCCTCGGCACTGCCTTGAGAACCGCCAAACCGAGTTCCGAGAGGTGGCTCTTGTGTGATTTCGGTGAGGGTACTATCAGCTTCCGATTGGTAAAGGGTTGCAAGGCGGTTTGTTTCAGAGCCGGAAACGGAAAAGCCCGTGTCCGTCATTCCCATTGGCTTAAACACCAACTCGTCGAACAGTTTCCCCAAGCTTTTTCCGGTGGCCCGCATCATGGCCACTCCCAGCACGTCCAGTCCGTAACCGTAGCGCCACGCCGTTCCCGGAGGAAAAACGAGTGGCAATTCGGACAAGGTTTCTAGCAATCCCCCAAGCGAATAATTATGCGCCATTTTCTGGGCAAGGACTTGGTCCAGCATGGAACCCTGCGCTTCCCCGTAGGAGATCCCGGAGGTGTGCGTCAGCAGTTGCAAAAGCGTGGGGCCGGACGCCAGCGGCGTGCAGTCCTGTAAGTCGGCAGCAGGATGCTTCAACGTCCGCCAATTAGCCAACTCCGGAATCAGAGTTTCTACAGGAGCCTTCAGATCGAGCAAGCCTTGATCTTCCAGCAACAAGGCTGTCAGCGCCGTGACGGGCTTGGTCATCGAATACATCCGCAACAGCGTATCCGGCTCCGGAGCAAGGTTGCGATTCGGGTTGGCGAGGCCACACCAGCGCCAGTAGCCAACGCCATCCGAACGCACAACGATGGTCATCGCAAAGGGCAGCAATTCCCGTTTCACCAACCCGGACATCCACTGGTCAAGAGCTTCCGTAGCATCAGTGTGGATAAGGGTACTGGCTTCGTCTGGATGGGTGGTGATCGACTCAATCATAGAAAGGGGAAATCGTAGGAAGGCGAAACGGTTCAAAATCAGCAGCACCATTGGCGTATTGTCCGCCATGACGTTGACTTGCGCTTTTTATCTTTAATACAGATAAATCTAGTTTATCAGCTAGCCTCTGAGCGCTACTCAGAGGAACCTTTAAAACGTTGACCTGGTCTGCTGGTTTGGTTGCGACCGCCGTACTTGAGTTTGCCTCCAGACTTTGTCCTATGGCCATACACCGAACGTATTTTGGTGTTGTTCGAATTATTGTTGTGACGAGTATTGTTCTGCTTATTGGTCTGACTGTTCAGTGCCTTGCGTTTCTTTTTATGGCGCAGGGGCTGATGTAATGTGGTCTCAGGTAAACTCAGATTGGGCTCAAAGCCCTCAACTTCACGGCGTTCTAAGATCTTCTGCGTGAGGCGTTCAATGTCTGAAAGCAGTTCCACTTCATCGGCGCTGACCAACGAAATGGCTTGACCTGAAGACCCAGCACGCCCGGTACGGCCAATACGGTGAACATAGTCCTCTGGCACATGGGGTAAATCAAAATTAACCACATGTGGCAGTTGCTCGATATCCAAACCACGAGCGGCGATATCTGTAGCCACCAGTATCCGAATTTCATTGCCTTTAAAATCTGCCAGCGCTTTGGTGCGCGCACCTTGGCTTTTGTTGCCGTGAATAGCCACAGCTGTAATACCATGGGCTTCGATGTATTTTGTCAGTTTATTAGCACCATGTTTAGTTTTGCTAAATACCAGTGCCCGAGACCAGTCGCCATCCTTAATCAGTTTGGTTAAAAGCGCAGGCTTTCTTTTCTTGTCCACCGGACAAACCCACTGTTCTACCGACGGCGCCGCAGTATTCCGCGGGCTAACGGAAATCTCAATAGGGTTGTGAACCAGCCCTTTGGCCAGCTTACGAATATCTTCAGAGAAGGTTGCTGAGAACATCAGGTTCTGACGATGCTTGGGAAGCAGACTAATAATGCGCTTAATATCGTGAATAAAACCCATATCTAACATACGGTCAGCTTCATCCAACACCAACACTTCCAAATGATCAAACTTTACGGCATTTTGACTGTGTAAGTCCATCAGTCGGCCCGGTGTTGCCACCAGGATATCAACACCGCGACGCAGTTTTTGCATCTGAGGGTTTATTTTGACGCCACCAAATACCACCGTAGATTTCAGATTGAGGTACGCTCCATACAGAGCAACACTGGCGCCCACCTGCGCCGCAAGTTCACGAGTCGGTGTTAAAATCAAGGTGCGTGCCTGATTGGCTGGTGCCCGAGGCCCCTTAGACAAGAGTTCCAAAATGGGTAGCGTAAAGCCTGCTGTTTTACCTGTACCTGTCTGTGCTGCAGCCATAACATCATGGCCAGCAAGTATAGCGGGAATGGCTTCAGCCTGAATTGGTGTAGGTTCGCTATAGCCATGATTGGCAATAGCTTTAAGTATAGGGGCAGATAAGCCTAGTTCATTAAAGGTCATAAAATCGTCAAGTCCATTCATGTATTTTTTGCTTAACTGTGTCCAGCAGTAAAAAGCAGTTTTTCTCAGTTACGAACATTTGTTGCACAAAACCATGTTAGTTCAGTGGAACTTTCGGAAAAATCTCAGCGAAAATATCACGGTGATTATGATTGCCTATCAGAGGATGATAAGGCATTGGGAGTTGCAGGAGAATTACACGAAAATCAAGATAATCTTCCGAGTCTCCAGAATTGCTTAGATCGCCTGTTAATTATACACAATTCAGCATCTACATGCAACTCTTTGATGCTTTCGATACATGTTTCAAAGTGTTCACGGGGGTTGAGATCGTGTTGGTCAGTGCCTCGGGGTATCAAATGCGTATCAGTGTTATGGCTGATTTTCATCAGAGCTTAGCACTTCTTGGCTCCTCCACACCGGATCCACCGAGCTGTTTGGAAACAAGCTGTCTATATAGCCCCATTTTCTGCAACAACTCTTGATGTGAACCGGTTTCTACGATGCTGCCCTTATTGAGGACAATTATTTTGTCCGCGTTACGGATGGTAGAAAGCCGATGGGCAATGATAATAGTGGTTCGGTTTGTCTTAAGCTGATCAAGGGCTCTGTGGACAGTGTTTTCGCTGAGAGCGTCCAAGTGAGAAGTAGCTTCGTCTAAAATTAAAAACGGAGCATCTTTCAGGAATGCTCGTGCAATTGCAACACGCTGTCTCTGTCCTCCTGAAAGGCTGGCGCCACGTTCACCAACCATAGTTTCCAGACCATCCGGGAGGCTTTCAATAACTTCAGACAGTGCAGAAAGTTTCACTGCCTCCTTTAATTCCAGCTCAGTGGCATCTGGTTTAGCAACCAGGATGTTTTCCCGCAGTGAATTATTGAAGAGATATGTGTCCTGAGCAACCAATGCGATGCGGGAACGCAAATCTTCTAATTTAAAATCTTTGAGTTCAATTCCATTCAATAAGATGGAACCCTTATCAGGGTCCCAGAAACGCATAAGCAGTTGAGCGAGACTCGTTTTACCCGCCCCTGATGGCCCTACTAACGCCAACGTCTTGCCTACCGGGATATCAAAATTGAGGTTTTGCAAGACACGCATGGTTCTTCCCGGATATGAAAAACTTACATTACGGAATGAAAAACCTGAAGACAAATCCCCGGGATTTACACCATTCCCATCGGCAATCAGCACCGGTTCGTTTTCCAATGCGTAAACCCTCCTCGTGGCACCCAGGGTGTCGGCCAATTGCCGACCTATCTGCGCAATTTCGGATACCGGTAAAAATGCTGACATAGCAAGTATAGTAAGAAGCGGAAGAAGTCCTGCATCGAAGGAACCATAGGTAGTGAGCAGTGCTCCTGTGGAGACAACAGCCAGACCACCCCAGCCGGTTAGAACTTCTAGAATGGTCCTTTGCAGTGTCAACTCTCGGAAGAACGGCAACCTTATGCCGATATGTCGATTTGTAAGGCTGTCAAAGGCTTTACCTCGATGCCCTTCCTGCTGAAATGCAACTATTTCTGCAAGGCCCTGGATTGTATCAATTGCGTGGGCAGAAAGCTCTCCGGCAGCTTCCCTGGCTTTTGAACCTAGTTGATCTACTTTTGCACGCATTAAAAACGGGCTGAGACATACCGCAAGGAGAAAGGGCAATAGTGCCAAAGCCATCCAGAAATTTACTGTTGTAAGGAATGTTACTACTGCCACTGGAATCAGGATTGAAACAAAAACCGGAGCAACTGTATGTGCAAAGAAGTATTCTACCAGTTCAACATCCTGGGTAGCGATTCCCATCAAATCTCCCGTTCTGCGTCGAACGAGATATGCGGGAGCTAGTTGATCGAGTTTTCTAAAAACATTGATCCTCATGTCGGCCAGTAACCTGAAGGCCATGTCGTGGGCCACCCAGGATTCAAGCCAGTGAAGTATCCCCGAAAGCGGTGCCACGACCATAAGTCCTGTGAGTAGGAAAGTAAAATCTGTACCGTTTTTCAGAGCAAGCACAATCAGTGCACTGAAGACCCCCACACCGATAAAAGCCAGCACACGCAATACACCGAAACAGAATGTAAGGACTAGCCTGCCTTTCCATGGCATGATGTGGCGCATCAACTCAATTATCAGTTGCTTCCAATTGAGTCCCTCTGCTTTAATAATACCCTCTGTTGGTAAGTTCAGCAAAGTTTCTTCAATCTGCTCCTCAGGTTCAGCATTAACATGCATTGATTCTTCCTCTCCACTGACCATTTCCTTTGATTCTGCTTCGCGAACCTGCTCAGTCATCAGGGCTGAATAAATGCCAGCTTTCTTCATCAAGGTAGCATGAGGACCAGATTCAACAATCCTTCCCTGATCGATTACCAATATGCGGTCACATTTGATTACACTTGAAAGTCGATGGGCTAAAACTATAGTTGTACGGTCTTTCATCAAACGATCAAGTGCCTGCTGGATGACGTATTCGTTTTCTGCATCAACGGCTGAAAGTGCTTCATCCAAAATCAAAATAGAGGTATCCCGCAAAAGGGCCCTTGCAATTGCTACTCGCTGACGCTGACCCCCAGAAAGCTTGATGCCCTTTTCACCAATTATAGTTTGATATCCTTCCGGAAGGGTTGTTACAAACTCATGGATGTTCGCATTATTTGCTGCATCGCTAATTTCAATTTCACTCGCTTCCGGACGGCCCATGCGGATATTCTCCTCGATTGTTCCATGAAAGAGGAATGTATCCTGATTAACAACTGAGATCTCACTTCGTATCTGGTCAAAGGAGATGTTTCTCAAGTCCTTTCCACCAATGCAGATGGATCCTTTCACAGGATCATGGAAACGTAGCAGAAGCTTGACAATCGAAGACTTCCCGCAACCACTTGAACCAACAATCCCCACTCGTTCACCCTTGTTGATTTTGAAATTCAAGCAATCATGTACAATCTGTGTGTGTTCTGGGTAACTGAAGCTAACTGATTCGAACTCAATAGTAGGTTCCAGTCGGGCTGTTTCATTTTCCGAATGTTCATCCAAAACAACCGGTTCAGCATCTAGAATTTTGTAAACCCCTTGAGCCGCAGAAAGACCCACCATGCCCTGATGCAGAACTGTGCGCAGGTCACGCATAGGCCTGAAAATTTCAACTCCCATCATCAGAATTATCAGCAATGTGGTGAGTTCCAACTCACCGTCTAAAACGCGGAAGGCCCCATACCCCAATCCCGTTGCAGCACCGACAGCGATGGATATATCTGTAATCCCTCTTGATAGGGTATTTGTAGCAAGAACCCACATGGTGCTCCGGAAAAGTTCAAAAGCCCGTTTTTTTAGTAAGTCCATACGGGATCCGCTTTGACCAAATGATTTGAGTGTCGCAAGTCCCTGGATTCCATCTAAAAAATCTGAGGCAAATGCGGCATAGGCTTGTTGCCTTTCCAGTGATCTTTTAGTGTCAAACTTGTGCCATGCCGTTGGTGCTATGAGTGACACAAGTGCAGCTACCAGAAGTATAAGGGCAACAGGTAAGTCAAGAAAGGCTACAAAAGCAAATATCATCAGGGGTGTCAGTGCTGAGATCAACAATTGTGGGAGATATTCTCCAAAATAAGTCTCCAGCTGTTCTACTCCGTCCACTAGTGTCAATACGAGTTCTCCCGATCTTTGACGACCTGAATATCCAGGTCCCAGATTCACTATCTTGTCGTATAGACGACGGCGCAATTGCTTTTGAACAATTGCCGATGTTTCGTGCGCGGTCATTGTTCGCCAATGCTCAAAAAATCCTCGCAACAGCATCACTAAAGCAGCAAGAACGATTGGCAGAATCAACTCTTCAACAGACTTACCGAGAAAAATCAGGCCGATCAACCAACCGAGCAAAGCAAGACGAACCACTCCCAGTGCTGTTGCTATCATACCAATCAGGACGGAGGTGGCAATGCGAGTTCTAACACCACGGGTGAATGACCAAAGTCGTGTTTCAAACTGCATTAAATACTGTGGAAAAATATTATTGAGTTGATTGAATCGAAGAAATTCTGGCAGGAAATTCTAAATCAATTTCTTTCGTACAACAGTTTTACTGAAAAAAATATTATCAAAAAAATTGGGGCAAAAGTAATGTCAGAGGATAATTCCGTGAATGATGATCGCAATGGAAATATACATTGCTGCTTCAATCGCGCCTACTCCAACATTTCGCTCTAATTGAATTTCCTTATTCAAATCAAATGGTGTGACCCAGTCCAGTGAGCGGCGACCAAGACTCAGACAAATCAAGCCGATCAACAAATAGACGGCTGTAGTGATCAACTCTGCGCCGAGCAGCTCAAAACGTCCAGGATCCTCAGGGTTGATGAAACTGAACATTTCATAATTCACAACCCCTGAAACTGAAGCGTGGACTATAATTGCCATGGCAATGAAGAATCCGGCTTCTGTAATTCCTGTAGCAAGGTTCTTCTCTGTTGAAGTCTGCTTGCTCAAATCATAAGGTGTTATCCAGTCCAGTACTTTCCTACCGATGAACAAACAAATGATGCTGACCAGAAAATAAATCAGGATTTCTAAAGTAACATTGATGAAATGATTGATGAGCATGACCGACTCCATGAAAAAAGATTAGGGAAATTAAATGTTCTGAACTAAAGTTGCTAACGGAGAACTTAAGCTCAAACATTATCAACAGGCTGAACCTATTATTAGACCAGACTAAGATCATTCTGCAAGTCACAAAATGATAAGTGCGCCTTAAAATTTCAGCTTTGAGCAAATAATGTTGACTTGAGATGAGATTTTTGGTTAAATATCTATGTATGTTAATTTACGAGACTGAAAGTCTCACTGAGTGATAATAACTTTCAGTTTAGCAAAAATTTCAGGATTTAGATATTTCCGCATGAGTGAAAATTTCCAGCAAAATTTGCTGTAGTCTGATTCTTAGGCGAATATTTGTTTGAAACTGGATTTTAAATAAACTACACTAGACTTATTTTGCGATAAGTTGGATTTTGATAGGATACAATTCAACAGTCGCAAAAATTTCTTAAACATATTGACCAAGGAGTTAAGCTTATGAAAATGACAACTGAAGAAGCATTCATTAAAGTTCTGCAAAAGCACGGTATTGAACATGCTTTCGGAATCATCGGTTCAGCGTTTATGCCGATTTCAGATTACTTTCCTCAGGCAGGAATCACGTTTTGGGACGTTGCACATGAGTGCAACGGTGGTTATATGGCAGACGGGTTTACTCGTACAACCGGCAAAATGTCGATGATAATCGGCCAGAATGGTCCGGGCATCACTAACTTCGTAACCTGCGTCAAAACCGCATACTGGAATCATACTCCGATGTTGTTAATTACGCCACAAGCGGCTAACAAATCGATTGGTCAGGGTGGATTTCAGGAAGTTGAGCAAATGGCGGGTTTCAAGGATATGGTCGCTTATCAGGAAGAAGTTCGAGACCCAACGCGTATCGCGGAAGTGTTGAATCGTGTTATCACCAAGGCCAAGCGAATGTCCGCACCAGCGCAAATTAATATTCCTCGTGATGTTTGGACACAGGTAGTTGATATAGATTTGCCTGAAATTATTGAATTTGAACTTCCGGCAGGCGGAACTGATGCCATATCTAAGGCGGCAAAACTTTTGTCGGAGGCAAAATTCCCAGTAATTCTAAATGGCGCGGGGGTTATTCTTGGTGGAGCGATTCCAGCTTCTCAGGCACTTGCTGAACGTTTAGACTCACCGGTTTGCTGCAACTACCAGCACAACGACGCATTCCCCGGTTCACACCCTTTGTTTGCTGGACCACTCGGTTATAACGGTTCAAAAGCAGGCATGGAGTTGATCAAACAGGCGGATGTTGTTTTGGCTCTTGGCACACGTCTGAATCCATTTTCAACTCTGCCGAGCTATAATTTGGATTACTGGCCGAATGAGGCAAAGCTGATTCAGGTTGATATAAATCCGGACAGGATCGGATTGACTAAACCTGTTGCAGTCGGAATTGTCGGTGATTCAAAACAGGTGGCCGAAAAGATTCTCAGTTTGCTTTCTGACACTGCGGGTGACGCGGGTCGTGAGGAGAGGCGCAAGCTGATTGCCGACAAAAAATCCAATTGGGAGAAAACACTGGCCTCGATGAATTTCGAAGAGGACGATCCGGGCACAACCTGGAATGAACGTGTTCGAAATCGACAGCCGGACCACATGTCGCCAAGAATGGCCTGGCGCGCGATTATGGAAACTTTACCAAAAGATGCTATAATTTCTTCCGACATAGGAAATAATTGCGCGATCGGGAACGCCTATCCGACTTTTGAAAGCGGACGAAAATATTTGGCGCCGGGACTCTTTGGACCTTGCGGTTACGGTTTTCCTTCAATCATGGGTGCAAAAATTGGCAATCCGGAAACTCCGGTTGTGGGATTTGCGGGTGACGGTGCTTTCGGAATTTCTATGAATGAAATGACTGCTATCGGTCGCAGTGAATGGCCCGGTATCACGATGATAATTTTCAGAAACTACCAATGGGGTGCAGAAAAGCGTAACTCAACACTTTGGTATGATGATAATTTTATCGGTACCGAACTTGATCTTCAGGTTTCATTTGCGGATATTGCAATTGCCTGCGGTGTCAACGGTGTTCAGGTAAGAACGATGACAGAACTTACGAGTGAGTTGGATAAAGCGGTGAAGGCGCAAATGGAACAGGGAAAAACTACCTTCATTGAGGTAATTCTGAATCAGGAATTGGGAGACCCTTTCCGTAGAGACGCAATGAAAGCACCGGTTCCTGTCGCGGGGATCAGTAAAAATGATATGAGCCCTCAACGAGGGGTAAGCGGCATGTAGCAAGGAATCAGGAAAAATCTTGAACCTTGTACCTTGTACCTCGAACCTTTTTCCTGGAACATGTAAGCTTGAACTTTAAACCTTTAAACCTTGAAACTTAAAACTTGAACATGGAAGCACAAAATATGAACCAGCCAGATTCACTCTGGCGACCAATGACACAGCACAAAACGCTGTTGAGCAAACGTCCAAAACACATTGTCAGGGCTGAAGGTTGTTTCATGATCAATGAAGACGGTGATCGAATACTTGACGGAACGGCAGGGTTGTGGTGCGTAAATGTTGGTCATGGAAGAAAAGAACTGGCGGAAGTCGCAAAGGCACAAATGGAAAAACTGGCTTATGTGATTCCGGTTATGACCAGCGATCCTGCAGTAGAACTTTCTGCAAAAATCTTGGCTATGCTGGGAATGGAGAATGGTCATGTTTATTTAACCAGCAGTGGTTCAGAAGCAAATGAAACGGCGTTTAAAATGGTGCGTCAATACCATTTGTTGACAGGAAATCATCGCAAGCATAAAATCATTTCACGTCACCGTGCATATCACGGTAACACACTGGCCACTATGACTGCCACCGGACAGGCCGAACGCAAGATTGGTTATGAACCACTCGCCCCAGGATTTTTACATATTCCTCCGCCTTATCCTTATCGACGGCATCCGAAGTTCACTATTGAAGAACACGGTGCGGAATGTGTCAAATATCTGGAGGACACAATAATTTATGAGGGCGAAGAAACGGTTGCGGCATTCATTATGGAACCGATGATTTCCGGCGGAGGAGTGATGGTTCCTCCGGATAATTATTTGCCGGAAGTCCGGAGAATATGCGATAAATACAATGTCTTGCTGATTATGGACGAAGTTGTTTCCGGATTCGGTAGAACCGGAAAAATGTTCGGTCACGAACACTGGGGCGTCAAAGCAGATATCTTTACATTCGCAAAGGGTTTGGCCAGCGGTTATATGCCGGTTGCCGCTACTGTCGTCAAGGAAAACATTTTTGAAGCATTTTACGGCGAAGCAAGTGAACTCAAGCATTTCCGGCAAGTTAACACCTACGGCGGTCATCCTGTCGCAGCGGCAGTTAGTTTAAAAAATATTGAAATTATCGAACGTGAAAATCTGGTAGCAAATGCCGTAAAAATGGAGGCTTACATCAAAGGTCGTCTGAATGAATTTGCGGATCATCCTTTTGTTGGTGAAATCCGTGGAAAGGGTTTGCTGCTCGGTATAGAACTGGTTTCTGACAAGGAAAATAAAACTCCTTTGGAGACGGCACGTTCAAACGCAATCATTCAAAATTGCTTAAAACAGGGAGTCCATGTGATGCGAAACGGCTTTACTGTTCCAGGATTGGATAACGTGTTAATTATGGCTCCTCCATTGATATTGCAGGAAAGCGAAGCAGATATGATTGTGGATGCAATTGGAAATGCTTTAAAGCATGTGTTGAATTAAACAACTGTGCATGGCTGTGTTTTCTTCAATTTGATTGAAAGACGTACAGTCCTGCCCTTAAAGTTTTTTAAATAAAAGGGAAATAATATGCGTATTGGTGTGCCGACAGAAATCAAGGAAATGGAAAATCGGATTGGGGCGACTCCGGCAGGAGTGGCTGAACTTGTCCGGAATGGTCATCAGGTTCTTGTAGAAAAAAATGGCGGAGAAGGTAGTGGTTTCAGCAATACCGAATATGATGAAGCTGGTGCAAGCATGGTTGATACAGCCGCAGAGGTGTGGGCCTGCGAAATGGTTTACAAAGTCAAAGAGCCTCTTACGGCAGAATATGATTTTTTCCGGGAGGATTTGCTTTTGTTCACCTATCTGCATTTGGCCGCAGAGGAAGCCTTGACCAATGCACTTTTAAAAAGTAAAACTACCTCTATTGCTTACGAAACCGTACAGCTTGCAGATCGTAGTTTACCTCTGCTGACTCCAATGAGTGAAGTCGCAGGACGGATGGCAGTTCAGGTTGGCGCACGTTTTCTGGAAAAACCACAAGGCGGACAGGGAGTTTTGCTGGGCGGCGTTCCCGGAGTAGAACCGGCACAAGTCGTGATTATCGGCGGTGGTGTAGTCGGAATTAACTCGGCCAAAATGGCAGTCGGAATGGGCGCCAAAGTTACCATCCTCGATGTCAGTGCCGAGAGAATGCGCTATCTTGATGACGTGTTTAATGGCCGTGTCCAGCTCGTAATGTCAAACAGCTATAACATTGCAAAAGCTGTTGAAAACGCTGATCTGCTGGTTGGCGGCGTCTTGATTCCTGGAACAAAAGCACCAAATCTGGTGACTGAGGCCATGGTCAAGACTATGAAACAGGGATCGGTGATTGTGGATGTTGCCATTGATCAGGGAGGTTGTATCGAAACCATCGATCGAGTTACTTATCACAGCGATCCGGTTTATGTACGGCACGGTGTTGTGCACTACTCAGTTGGCAACATGCCAGGAGCAGTAGCGAGAACCTCAACCATGGCCTTGACCAACGTTACTACACCGTATGCTGTTCAATTGGCCAATAAGGGCTGGAAAAAGGCGTGTAAGGAAAATCACGCCCTTGCCCTGGGTCTGAACACTCATGCGGGAAATGTCACCTGTAAAGGTGTTTCTGAGGCTTTTGGATATGACTTCGTTCCGCCGGAACAAGTATTTTAAGTTTGTCTGTTCTAAGTAATGCCTGTTGTTTAAGTAGTTTAGCTTAGCCACTGAAACAAAAACGATTCCGCATTTAAGTATTATTTTTGCGGAAATGAGCCAATAAGTTAATCAGTTCAAAAACCGTGGTTGCCGCAGCGAGTGAAGTTAGTTCTGCATGATCATAGGCTGGAGCGACTTCCACAACATCCGCAGAGATTATTTTAAGTCCAGCCAATCCCCTTAAAACCCCGAGTAATTCCCTTGACGTCATACCAGCAATTTCCGGAGTTCCGGTACCTGGAGCGTGTGCCGGATCCAGTACATCAATATCAATTGACAGATACATTGGATTATCCCCCACCCGATTCCGAATGCGCTTGATGACGTGCTCCACTCCTTCATTTTGGAACTCGTCACAATGCACAACCTTGAATCCTAATTCTTCATCATTCGTAAGATCATCACGACTATACAATGGTCCCCGGATTCCAACATGGATTGAGGCGTGATCGAGGAACAGCTTTTCTTCCGCCGCCCGTCGAAACGGAGTACCGTGAGTGTAGGGCGCCCCAAAGTAGGTGTCCCAGGTGTCAAGATGAGCGTCAAAATGAACGAGTGCCACTGGGCCGTGATAGTGATTCACTGCACGTAGCAAAGGCAATGCAATCGTATGATCACCTCCCAGACTGATAATGCTGCCGACTTTCCCCAAAAGATCGGTCGCGGCGGTCTGGATTTGTCCGACTGCTTCCTCAATATTAAATGGATTACAGGCAATGTCTCCAGCATCAGCCACCTGCAGTTCCGCAAAAGGTTCCGTGTCATAAGCAGGATGATACTGAGTCCGGAGATGCCGTGAAGCCTGCCGAATGGCCTGTGGACCAAACCTCGCACCGGGTCGATAACTGGTTCCTGAATCAAAGGGAATTCCTAAAATAGCAATATCGCAATGCTTTACGTCCCTTAGTTCCGGAAGTCTTGCAAAGGTAGAGGGGCCGGCATAACGTGGAACTATTTTTCCGCTGACAGGTTGAACAGGTGTGTTTTCTTCTTTTCCCATTTTGTAGTTCTCAGTTTAATTGTTTATGTCCTGAATTTGATTCCATTTACTAGCATGATCTTTATGGTAATTGTGTACCGCGAACTCCCAGCACTCGAAAAATCACCGCAGTTACTAAGAAATACTTACATACTGAAATGCTATTTTATCTTTTATTTTTCAGTATGTTATTTATGTGCAAACTGATGTTTTGATGAGAGGTGGAAAAAAGTCTTACCAGCTTATTTTGAATTGGCTGAGACAAAATTTCAAGCATTATGCCGTGGATCAAAGGCATCACGCACACCTTCGCCGATGAACACAAGCAAGCTGAGTTGCAGTGCAATCACAGCAAATCCGGCTATTCCGAGCCATGGTGCATGGAGATTTGCCTTTCCCTGTGCGAGCAGTTCACCAAGTGAAGGCGAACCCGGAGGTAAACCGAATCCCAGAAAATCCAGTGCGGTTAGAGTGGTGATTGATCCGGAAAGGATGAAAGGCATAAAAGTCATTGTTGCCACCATTGCGTTCGGCAGGATATGTCTAAACATTATTCTGCTGTGACTCAAACCGAGTGCACGTGCGGCTCGCACATATTCAAGATTTCGCCCTCTTAAAAATTCTGCCCGCACCACTCCTACCAGTCCCATCCAACTGAAAAGTAGCATGATCAGCAGCAGCCACCAGAAATTTGGTTCAACAAAACTTGAAAGGATAATCAATAAAAATAAAACCGGAAGTCCGGACCAGATTTCAATGAAGCGTTGTCCGAGAATATCAACACGTCCGCCGAAATAGCCTTGAACCGCTCCTGCGGCAACTCCAACGATTGAACTCAGGAAGGTCAGCACCAGTCCGAATAAAACGGAAATCCGGAAACCGTAAATCAAACGGGCTACCACATCACGTCCCTGATCGTCGGTTCCAAACCAGTTTTCGCCTGTAGGATAAGATGGTGCCGCTGACGGTAAATCATAATTGATTGTATCGTAGCTGTAAGGAATAAGGGGCCAGTAAATTTTGCCTTTATCTTCAATTAAATCGCGCACAAACGGGTCACGATATTCTGCTTCGGTGGCAAACTCCCCGCCAAATTCTGTCTCCGGAATTGTCTCAAAGACAGGAAAAATCAAACGCTCCTCAAAAATAACCAGCAATGGTTTGTCATTCGCGATTCCCTCTGCGAAGAGGCTGAAGAAAAACAAAACGAGGAAAATCCACAAAGACCAATAACCTCGGCGGTTTGCGCGAAAATGCTGCAGGCGGCGGCGTGTAATCGGAGTCATCTGCTATGCTTCTCTGGTTTCAAAGTCAATTCTTGGATCAATCACTGTGTACATCAAATCACTGATGATGCCGACGACCAGTCCCAGCAGGGTGAAAATGAAGAGTGTGCCGAACATGACAGGATAATCACGCTGAATTGCGGACTCAAAACCCAGCAGTCCCAAACCGTCCAGGGAAAAAATAATTTCAATCAACAAAGATCCGGTGAAAAACATACCGATAAAGGCGGCCGGAAAACCAGCAATGATAATCAGCATAGCATTCCGGAAGACATGCTTGTAAAGAACCCGTCCCTCCGTAATACCTTTCGCGCGTGCTGTGATTACGTATTGTTTGTTTATTTCGTCAAGAAACGAATTCTTGGTGAGCATCGTCAATGAGGCAAAACTACCAACTAAAATTGCGCAAATCGGCAGCGCCAGATGCCAAAAATAATCCAGCACCTGCTGCCACCACGGCAGAGAGGAAATATTGTCAGAAAGGAGACCACGCAAAGGGAACCAGCTGAAATAGCTTCCTCCGGCAAATAGAACAATTAAAAGGATGGCAAATAGAAAAGTTGGAATGGCATTTCCCAGAATGACTACCGTGCTGCTCCAGACATCAAAGCGGGAGCCGTGCTTGAGAGCTTTGCGGATACCAAGGGGAATGCTGATCAGATAAACAGCGAGTGTACTCCAGATGCCGAGAGAGATTGAAACCGGCATTTTTTCCAGAACAAGATCAATGACTTTCTGGTCGCGGAAAAAACTGTCACCGAAATTGAAGGTTGCGTAATCACGCATCATCTTGAAATAACGAACATGGAGCGGTTTATCAAAACCGTACATTCGCTCAATTTCATCGACCAATTCAGGAGCAAGACCTTGCGCTCCTCGATATTTTGAGGAAGATTCGGAAGTCGCTCTCGTTTGCCCTTTTATGTCTTCACCACCGCCTGAGATCCGCTCGGTTGCACTGACCGCATCACCCTGAAGTTTTGCGATCATCTGCTCCACGGGACCGCCGGGAGCAATTTGGATGATCATGAAGTTGACCGTCATTATTCCAATCAGCGTTGGAACAACCAGCAGCAAACGTCGGATAATGTATGCGGTCATAAAGATTAACGCAGGAGTTTATCAATCCTCAAACATTTTCAAACTTATTTCAGGTTCGGCTTTTTTTCGAGCAAAGTATTTAGTTTTTCCGCATCAACCCACCAGGTGAAAAATCCCAACCCATATTTTGGCGTGATTTCCGGGCGGGAAAATTTATTCCAATATGCGAGACGGTAGTAATTTATGTGCCAGTGTGGAATCACGTAATGTCCCCACAACAACGCACGGTCCAGCGCCTTTGTAGTTGCAATCAGGTTTTCACGGTCCGGTGCTTCGATTACGAGGCGGATAAGTTTGTCGATTGCAGGATTGCAAATGCCAGCGAAATTACGTGTTCCGCTCGTTTCCGCCGCTTTGCAACTCCAGTAATTGTCCTGTTCATTGCCCGGTGAAAGCGACTGGCCGATTACCATCACAAACATGTCAAAATCAAAGGCACGGATGCGGTTTATATATTGTGATGTGTCAACCACCCTCACACTTGCCTCAATTCCCATGCGCTCGAGGTTTTTCTTGAAGGGCAAAACGATGCGCTCAAACGCGGGTGAAATCAATAAAATTTCAAATTTGAGAGTTTCGCCCGCGCTGTTGACTCGTTTGCCATCCTTGATTTCCCAACCTGCTTCTTTCAATAACTTTGACGCCGCACGCAACTGACTGCGGATATTTCCGGAACCATCCGTGAGCGAAGGTCGAAACTTTTTGGTGAAGACTTCTTCCGGAAGGTCTTTACGTAAAGGCTCAAGAATCGCCAATTCTTCCGGAGACGGCAATCCACTGGATGCAAGTTCGGAATTTTCAAAAAAACTGTTGGTACGTCTGTATTGACCATAAAAGAGATTTTTATTACTCCACTCAAAATCAAATGCGTAACCGATTGCTTCCCTGACTTTTCGGTCTTTAAATATCGGACGCCGCAAATTAAAGGCAAATCCCTGCATTCCGCGGGGAAGTTCATGCGGAATTTCCGCACGTACTGTCAACTCCTCATCGTATGTTTTTCCGGAATACATGGAAGCCCATAATTTGGAATTGTTTTCTTCGCGGAAGTCGTATTCGCCTGCTTTGAACGCTTCGAGCGCAACCGTTGAGTCACGGTAATAATCATAGCGTACTATATCGAAATTGTTGCTGCCTTTGTTGACAGGATGATCGGCAGCCCAATAATTTTTAACTCGCTCGTAAGTGATGAATTTTCCTGCCTTAAAATCTTTGATGCGGTATGCCCCGCTTCCCAAAGGAGGTTCCAGAGTGGATTTGGAAAAATCTTTTCCTTCCCAGTAATGTTTGGGTAAAACCGGAAGCTGACCAGTAATCAAAACTAATTCGCGGTTTGTTGTACCTTCTCGGAATTGAAATTTGACTCTGCGGTCACCGAGGTCTTTGACTTCAACAATGTCACCGTAATACGATTTGTAAAATGGCGCACCTTTTTCCAGTAGAACATTGAAGGTGAAAATTACATCTTCAACCTTGATTGGTTCACCATCGTGAAATTTGGCTTTCGGATTGAGGTGGTAAATGACCCACGTTCTGTCTTCAGGATATTCAATTTCATCCGCAATCAAGCCATATTCAGTAAATGCTTCATCCGAAGAACCGGTTGTCAGTGTTTCGTAAATCATGCCGAGTCCATCTGCGGAAACGCCTTTGGCGATGAAACCGTTGAAACTGTCATAAGTTCCAATGGAATTCAAACGTACCGAACCACCTTTTGGTGCATCCGGATTTACATAGTCAAAATGGGAGAAACCGTCCGGATATTTTGCGGAGCCGTTCATTGCAATCGACGAAGCTTTGATAATGTCTGATCCGGCAAATGCTGGAATGCTGCTGCCTGTGATGAGATAGATTGAGAATAAAAGCGATATTACTTGCAGAGATTTTTTCATTGTTGAGTTTTCGGCAGAGGTTAGTTTTGAAATAAAGGCAGAACGCCATTTTTAGCAAAATCTGAAAGACAGTTATATCTTCTACTGGGGAAACGTTTATCTCAAGACCAAAATTATAAAATTACCAACTGTGATGCAGTAGAGTGAATAGGGCTTCCTGAAAATCTTTCGCTTTTGTCACCCCGGACTTGATCCGAGATCAAGGTTTCAAATAAAATCATGTGTGCTCCGTAGGTTGGGCAAAGGCACCAGCCGTGCCCAACACACAATCGAATCGTTGGGTACGTTGCACTTTACCCAACCTACAAATCGAGGCGTTATTCAAACTCGTTCAGTGGCTCTGCCGCGGAATGAAGTCAACATGGCTCCGCCTTGCGTATTCTGTAAAGTATTATTTTGAGGCAGAGCCTCACAGGCTACGTTACGAGGCGGAGCCTCGTAACGAGAAGGAAGTCGTGTCATTCCAGCGGAAGCAAAAATCAAGGAGTTTGTATTACCAACTGCGTAGGTTGGGCAAAGGCTCCAGCCGTGCCCAACACACATCGAATCGTTGGGTACGTTGTACTTTACCCAACCTACAAATCGAGGTCCCATCACATCAAATCGTTGGGTACGTTGTACTTTACCCAACCTACAAATCGAGGCGTTATTATCTTGGATTCGCCTTATCAAGCTGTTCCATCAATTCTGTTACTAGATTCAAGTCGATTTAATTCGAAATTGAGCTAACACGTCCTCTCAAGTGTTCCGGAAATCTGAGTGCTAATGTTTGCTGGAATTCCCTTTGGTAGCCAACTACATTTTCTTTGAAGCGTAATGTTAAAGTCGAATCTTCTGTCGCAGTTGAAAAACTAAGGTAATGAGTTGTGTGAGGAGGCGCGAAGCCTTGTATTTCGAGTAAAAATTTTCCGTTATCACGAGCTTCAAATACCGCCTGTTCAAGCTCCCATGTTTGCGGAAGATCGAGATTGAGCTGAGTAATTTCTGCTGGAATTTTGAAACTGTCAGTATGAACTTTGAAAAACGGTCTCCGAGTCCAGGTAAATAGCACTAATACGGCCAGAATTATTGAAATTCCGCCAATGATCTTCCATTTCTGTTTTTTTGAAAATACGGAAACAGGATTGTTTTCCGTCCGTGGCGGCTGAAAAACGAAATAATAAAGTCCGAGTAAGGTCAACCAGACCACGCCCAACGACCACAAGGTATCACTCAAAAAATGTCCGCCCTGTACAATACGCGCAAGGCTCATCAGCATTCCATAGGCCAGACCTAATGACAAAGAAGAAAGCGCGAACTTGCGTGAACGTCGCCAGAAAACAATACCGGCTGTCAAGGTAAAGGCAATTGAACAATGACCGCAGGGAAAGGAATGTCCTCGTCCGGGTATGCCCGTTTCCAGTACCGGTTTATACTCCCAGTTTCCGTTGAATTGCACAATTTCACGGGGGCGCGGTCTTCCTGTATGATCTTTGAGAACAACATTTACCAGCAGAAGCGAGGCGATAAACGGTGTTATCGCACAGATTAATAAATATGGTCGGAGTTTGCTCCAGCCAGAATTTGTACGATAAAAGATCCAAAGAAAAAAAGAAATAAGTGAAAAAATAATTCCGGGTGCTTCTCCATAATCGTATAACCAACTCCACGGAAAACTATTTGCTAAAAACCAGCCGTTTTCAGCAGAAAAAAACTGTTCAGAAAAACGACGGTCAAAATCATGCGTTTCTCCCCAGAGTGTCAAACCCACTAAAACAAGGAGCAACAGACTCATCAGTAAAATTCCACGGACAATAAAAAAGCGTGGTTCTGACTTTGATTCAATTTGAGGTGATGAAATATTCACGAAGGCATTACAGAAAAATGGAATTGAGATAAAGTAGAAAAACCTAAAGTAATTCTTCCAGCAAGCCTAACAAACGGTGTCACAATGAGCCAGACAACTTTTTATTAATCATTATGATTTGAGTAATACAGAACTGGTTCTTGCACTGACGGAGCGGTTAAGCTTTCTGTGGGAGTATTTAAAACTGATGGTTGGGTAAAAAATTCAGAATCGTAATAAAAAACATCACCGAGCCACAGAGGTGACCGAGAAATCATAATAAGAACAGTTCTCTGTGACCTCTGTGACTCTGTGGTTAAACACCGTTTACGCAGTTTTTAACTTTTTTCAGGTTTATCAGGTTCAGCCGGAAAATTGCCAGCCAAGCAAAAGGCTGATGTCTTCTGAAGAATAATAGTCAATATCTTCAGTGAATCCCAAAGAGAAACTATGGGAACCAATAAAGTGACGCAGCCCTATCAGCAGTATCGTTTGCTGGTGGTTTAATCCACGTACTGAAGCAGGCACTTCATAGCGTGCAGACGCACCTAGAATTTGCACAGCGGCATTCCATGTGTCTGAAAGATCGGCATTCATTCCGCTACCACCGCTGAAAAATATAGGTTTTTGCGGATAAACTTTGTGCTTTGTTTTGCCCGGTCGTACAGCACCGATGTTTAGCCAGAATGCTGAAGGAAAGCCGCTAATATTTCCTGAAGTGGAAGCAAGTAATCCGAAGCCGATATCCGAGTTTCCGGAACTGATTGTGGGTAAATCGGAGCGTGAAGGCTGTTTGAATTCAATGCGCCAGCCCCAGCGAATTTGATTTTCCCAGATTTTTGTTTTTCTTAACTCATTGCGAAAACTTAGCACCATATCTCCAATTCCGCGTTGAGGTGCTTTGAGTTCAATTTTTTCCTGAGTATCAGGATTATACTGCCAATAGCGATATTCTACGTTCTGTTGATATTTTCTGGCAGCATAAGGCAATCCGACTTTTTGGTGATATTTGCGCAATATTTTGTCCCAGTTTCCTGGACCTTCATCAATATAACGGAAAGTCAATCCAATATCAGTCTGAAGTCCAAGTCCAATCCGGAAAGCAAGTGTCTGTTCCCAACGTTCATGATCCAGAATTACACGTGATGCAGAAAGATCACCTGGAGGGTCAATAATGATGGTGTTGCTGGCTTGCGACACCGTCTCGATTTGATAAAAACCGAATTCCAGAGTACATGGTGTGAGTGGAGTCAATTCAAGGAAAATGGCTGACATCGGCTGTTGGTTGCGATGCAGCAACGGATTTTGACATTCAGTAGCTTGTGCTAAAGTGCTCCAGTAGAGCATCAAAATGAAGGATTCAAATAGAAATATTATTTTCATTACTCAAATAATTTAGTTTTATAGAAGCCTATTTTTTTAGCAGATGCGCCCTCAGGAGAAAAGCCAATTTTACGCGGTAAAGATTATGTTGCTTTTGGTTTGCAGTAAAACAATGTTGTGGTAGAATGTCTGGAATTAAACTGACCGATTTTGATGAAACTGTAAAAAATTCTGAAACCACCTCACCTGTTGAAAAAATGTCTGTTATGGAAAAACGATCTGTTTCTTTGGAAGATAAATACACGCTGAGAAAAGGTTATGCTTTTATGACCGGAATTCAGTCCTTGGTACGTTTACCATTGGTGCAGCGTGAACTGGACCAGAAAGCAGGGCTCAACACAGCAGGATACATCAGCGGTTATCGAGGTTCGCCGTTGGGCGGATATGATCAGCAATTAGCACGAAATATTAAACTGCTTGAAGAAAATCATATTAAATTTCAGCCTGGAGTAAATGAGGATTTAGCCGCAACAGCACTTTGGGGAACGCAGCAGGCAGAGTTGGGTGGTGAAGGAAAATATGACGGGGTTTTTGGAATTTGGTACGGGAAAGGCCCTGGGGTTGATCGTTCCGGTGATGTTCTGCGACACGCTAATTATGCGGGTACTTCCAAGTTTGGCGGCGTACTGGCATTGATGGGGGATGACCATACGGCGGAATCTTCCACAGTCTGCAATCAAAGTGAATTTGCCATGGTGGACGCACTGATTCCTGTTTTGAATCCATCCGGAGTACAGGAGATTTTTGATTTCGGAATTTATGGTCTGGCGCTTTCGCGATTCAGCGGATGCTGGGTTGGTTTAAAGTGTCTGCACGATACAGTTGAAGCAACCGCGTCTATTAACGTTGATGTTGAACGTCTCAAAGTAGAAATTCCCAACGATTTTAATTTTCCCGCAGATGGTTTAAATATCCGCTTTCCGGACACGCCACATGCGCAGGACAAAAGAATTCACGAATACAAGATGGACGCGGCACGCGCGTTTTGCCGGGCTAACAAATTGGACCGTTCAATTTGGCAGGGTGGCAGCGCAAAAATAGGTGTTGTAACTGTTGGAAAATCATACCTTGATACTCGGCTTGCATTTGATGAACTGGGAATTGACGAAGCAGAAGCAGAACGGCTTGGTATAAGGCTTTACAAGGTTGCAATGCCGTGGCCGCTGGAACCGGAAGGAATTTTTGAGTTTGCCAAAGGGCTTGATTTGATTATTGTTGTTGAAGAAAAACGGGCGTTAATCGAACCACAAATTAAAGAATTGCTTTACGACGCATCTCATCGTCCACAAGTGATTGGTAAAACAGATGAGACCGGAGAAGCTCTGTTTCGCACCGCGGGAGCACTTGATCCGAATCACATTGCGGCAACGATCGGAAGGAGGGTTTTGAATTTCAGGGGGGACGCCGATCTTAAAAAGCGCATGCTGGAAATGGAGGCACGCATGGATGTCTCATTATTGCCGCAAGAATCAATGGTGAGGTTGCCGTATTTTTGTTCCGGATGTCCTCACAATACTTCCACGGTTGTTCCGGAAGGCAGCATTGCAATGGCGGGAATCGGCTGTCATTACATGGTGCAGTGGATGGATCGCAACACGCTTGGATTCACTCACATGGGAGCTGAGGGAGCAAACTGGATAGGGCAGGCACCGTTCAGTAAGCGCAAACATATATTCCAAAATATCGGAGACGGTACATATTTTCATTCCGGAATCATGGCCATCCGCGCTGCGGTTTCTTCCGGAATAAATATTACTTACAAAATTTTGTTTAATGACGCAGTTGCCATGACCGGTGGTCAAGGATTTGACGGACCGATGACTGTTCAGAGCATCATTCAGCAAATGTTCGCTGAGGGCGCAAAACAGGTGACTGTTGTCAGTGATGATCCGGACAAGTTTACTCAAAGTTCCGGAATTCCCTCAAACGTGAAGGTTTACGATCGAAAGGATTTGGACATTGTGCAGCGTGAAATACGTGAAATTGAGGGTGTTACAGTACTGATTTATGAACAGGTTTGCGCCGCTGAAAAACGAAGGCGCCGGAAACGTGGGATAATTCCGGATCCGCCGCGTAGAATTTTCATCAATGACGATGTTTGTGAAGGCTGCGGAGATTGTGGTGTTAAATCGAATTGTGTTTCGGTATTACCGCTCGAAACTCAATTTGGACGTAAACGTGTGATTGATCAGTCTGCGTGCAACAAAGATTACAGTTGTGCCAACGGATTGTGTCCAAGTTTTGTAAGTGTTATCGGCGGGAAAATGCGTAAAAATGCGCCTTCCGCAAATCTTCATGATACTTGGAGCGCTTTGCCTGAACCGACTCTTCCGGAAATAAACGGAACGTATAACATCGTTTTGACAGGTGTAGGAGGTACCGGTCTTGTTACGATTGGCGCATTACTCGGTATGGCCGCACACATTGAAAAAAGGGGTGTTGGTATCCTTGATATGATTGGGCTGGCCCAAAAAGGTGGTGCGGTTTTATCTCATTTGCGTATCGGTAATCGTCCGGAGGATATTCACTCTCCGCGGATTGCCTCTCAGGGCGCGGATGTGGTGATAGGCGGTGATTTGGTGGTGACAGGTGGTCAAAAAACTCTTGCTGTGATTAAAGCCGGACATACGAAACTTGTGGTAAACAGCTATGAATTGATTACCGGTGATTTTACGAAAAACGCGGATATGCTTTTTCCAAGTCTGCAAATCAAACAATCCATTCAGAAAGTGGCAGGTGCAGGTCAAACCGAATTTTTGGATGCTTCACGACTTGCAACCGCGCTGATTGGGGATACGATTGCCACTAATATCTTCATGCTTGGTTTTGCTTTTCAACGAGGCTTGATTCCTTTGGAACAAAGTTCAATTGAAAAAGCAATGGAAATCAATGGTTTGTCAGTTGAAGGCAACAAGTTGTCTTTTCTCTGGGGTCGTAGAACAGCGCATGACGGCAAGCGTGTTCGTGAGTTGACGGCGTCTATCGTTGCCGGTTTTGGAATAAAAGAGCCACCGGAAGGTTTGGATGAGCTAATCCAGCATCGCGCTGATGTACTGAAGGATTATCAAAACAAAGCTTACGTTCAGCGCTATTTGAAATTGGTTGAACGTGTACGAACACTTGAAACTGACCGCATACCCGGAAGTACAGAATTTACAGAAGCAGTAGCCTATTACTACTTCAAATTGCTGGCTTACAAAGATGAATACGAAGTTGCACGTCTTTATACAAATGGCGATTTTATGAAAAAAATTCGGGGCCGTTTTGAAGGTGATTTTAAGCTGAAGTTACATTTGGCGCCGCCTTTGTTTTCAAAACGGAATCCGCATACAGGCGAGCCGATAAAAACTGCTTACGGACAATGGATGTTTTCTGCAATGAAATTTCTGGCACGCTTCAAGTTCCTGCGTGGAACTGCCTTTGACCCATTTGGAAAGACAGTGGAAAGGAAAATGGAACGCAGTTTGATTCAGGAATATGAAAAAACAATAGAGGAATTGTTGCGGGGGCTTTCCAAAAAGAATCATGTATTGGCGATTGAAATTGCAAAAATTCCGGAACAGATTCGCGGTTATGATCTGGTCAAACAGCGACACGTAGATTCAGTAAAGTTACATGAACAGGAACTGTTGGAAGAATTTCGAAATACTTCCGGTATTTATGCGACTCCGAAAACGGCTGAAACCGTCAGTTGAGTCTGCTGAGTTTAATTACAGAGAAAATTGCAATGTTCAGACTGTGATCTAGTCTAAAAAAGCGTTTTTTGTCATTTCGACCATTGGGAGAAATCTTAATAATATTAGTGTGGTCGCTGAATCAAGATTTCTCGCTTCGCTCGAAATGACACTATTTCAGGACTTTTTACAGGTTCATCAGCTGTGTTCAGACAATAACTTACTGATTTCTGCCGTATGTTTCTGTGAGATTTTTAATCCAATGTTGATGGAGTTTGTTCAGTTGTTCATTACGGCAACGCCAGCCCCAGTTCTTTCCACCAGAAGTACCGGGAAGATTCATCCTGCATTCTCCGCCCAAGTTGAGCAAGTCCTGCAATGGAGCAAGAGCAATGTCTGCAATAGAACTCCAGGCCAGTCGCAGCAATTCATAACAAACAGCGTCTTCCTTCACATCTTTGTCTAAATAGACTCGTAAACGTTTTCTTTCTAGTTCGTCAAGTTCTCTAAACCAGCCCAAGGTTGTGTTATTGTCATGAGTTCCGGTATAGACAACAGTATTTGAAGTTTCGTAGTTTTGCGGCAGATATGCGTTGTTTTCATCATAAAACGCGAATTGCAGCACTTTCATCCCCGGAAATCCGCATTTTTCGCGCAAGACATTCACATCCGGAGTAATCAAGCCGAGGTCTTCCGCGATAATCTGCAGATCTCCCAACTCGTTTTTCATTTCCTCAAAAAAGGCGAGTCCAGGCCCACTTTGCCATTGCCCTTCTGCGGCAGTTGCGGCAGTAGCAGGGATTTTCCAATAATTTTCAAAACCACGAAAATGGTCGATCCGGACAATATTAAATTGCTCCAGCGAATATCGCAGCCGATTTTTCCACCAACTGAATCCGTCTTTCCGCATTTCATTCCAGCGATAAAGTGGATTACCCCAATGCTGTCCGGTTTCACTGAAAAAATCTGGAGGTACACCTGCAACAGCGCTAAGTTGCTGATTTTCATCGAGTTCAAACAATTCCGGATTAGCCCACACTTCTGTGCTGTCATAGGCAACAAAAATTGGCAAATCACCAATAATTTTTATTCCCCGCTGATTAGCGTATTTCCGAAGCGATGACCATTGTTTGAAAAATTGCCATTGAACGAATTTATGAAATGCTGCTTCCGCCGCATGCTTTTCGCAAAAAAGCTGAATTTCTGCGGATTCACGTAATTTCCATTTTTCCGGCCATTCGGTCCAACTCAATCCGCCAGATATTATTTTCATTGAGGCAAAGGTGGCATAGTCATCCAGCCAGAAAGCTGAATTACTACTCCAACTTTGCATAATGTTTTTTTGCTCAGAAGTTGAATTATTCTCAAAGTTCTGAAATGCCTGCCGAAGCCGAGCCATTTTCCATACTTCAACATCCGCAAAATCAACAAAATCAAGGGAGAAATCCGGCACATCTTTCAATTCATCCTCAATTAAAAAACCCTCATCGCGTAATAATTCGAGACTGATTAGTAAAGGATTTCCCGCAAACGCGGAAGGAGATTGATAGGGAGAATAGCCATCTGCAACAGGGCAAAGTGGCAGCACCTGCCAGAGAGTTTGTTTTAAGTTGGCTAGTAAATCAACAAACTTGTAAGCGGCTGTTCCGAAGTCACCGATACCGTGTTTTCCCGGCAATGAGCTTGGATGAAGCAGAATTCCGGAGGATCTGTTGTACATGGGCTTTGTTTTCAGCGAACTTTTTTACCTTGCAGTTCAACTGTGACAGGCTCAAGTTTCCAAATATCTCTGGCGTATTCATCTATGGTACGGTCACTTGAAAATTTTCCGGAAGCTGCTGTGTTCAAAATTGACATTCTTGTCCATTTTTCCTGATCTTCCCAAGTTTTCATAACACGCTGCTGACATTCAACATAACTCGTAAAATCTTCGAGCAGCATGTATTTATCCTCAAAAACCAGTGAGTTATAAAGATTATTGTAAAGATGCGGTTTGTCACGGTTAAAATATCCGGTGTTAATCATCGAAAGCGCTTCTCTCAATCCAGGATTATTCTGGTAGGGAACTCTAGGATTGTATCCGGATTTTGCCAAACTGCTGACTTCATCCGAACTCATGCCGAAAGTAAAAATATTTTCAGCACCAACCTCTTCCGCAATTTCTATATTGGCGCCATCCATGGTGCCTAGAATCAAGGCACCGTTGAGGATGAATTTCATATTTCCGGTGCCAGATGCTTCTGTTCCAGCAGTGGAAATGTGTTGTGAAATGTCTGTTGCCGGAATCATTTTTTCTGCAATTGAAACATTATAATTTGGTACAAATACAACCTTTAAGCGATCGAGCATCGCAGGATCATTGTTGACAACTCGGGCCACATCATTTGCTAAATTTATGATTAGTTTCGCCATGTGATATCCAGGTGCAGCTTTACCACCCAATAAAATCGTACGTGGAACAAAAGGCAGTTCCGGATGATCCAGCATTTTGTTGTAAAGAAATACTACGTGCAAAATGTTCAGTAACTGCCGTTTGTATTCGTGGATGCGCTTGATCTGCACATCAAAAAGCCATTCCGGATTGATAATTATTCCACTCGTTTGTTTCAGCCAGTTTGCTAACTGCTCCTTTTTTTTGCGTTTGACTTTGCGCCAAGAATCTTGAAAATCCGGATCATCTGCATAGCGTTCCAGTTTCCGAAGTTGATCCAATTCCGTAATCCAGCCATTTCCAATTTTTCCTATAATCAATTCAGATAATTCCGGATTTGCGTTGCGTAGCCAAAGTCTTGGTGTAATTCCGTTTGTTTTGTTTTGGAAACGTTTTGGAAAAAGTTTGTAAAAATCCTTAAAAACCGTAGTTTTCAACAATTCAGTGTGCAGTGCCGCGACTCCGTTGATGGTGTGGCTACCCACGATTGAAAGATAAGGCATGCGGATTTGTTTGTGATCATTTTCCTCAATGAATGAAATACGCCGCAATAAATCCGTATCATCCGGAAATTGTTTTTTTACATTCGCCAAAAACAAATCATTAATTTCATAAATAATTTCCATGTGACGCGGCAGCAACCGTCCCATCAAATCAACAGACCAGCGCTCCAGTGCTTCCGGAAGCACAGTGTGGTTGGTGTAAGCAAAAACACGAGTGCTAATCCCCCACGCTTCATCCCATTCCAATCCTTCCTCATCCACAAAAATCCGCATCAATTCCGGAATCGCAATTGAAGGATGTGTGTCATTTAGTTGAATCGCCACATGATCCGGAAATGATTCAAAATTTTCGGAATGTGTTTTGAAATTACGAATGATGTCCTGCAGTGAAGCCGCCACGAAAAAATACTGCTGTTTGAGCCGTAATTCTTTTCCGGAAAAACCCTGATCGTTCGGATACAGAACTTTTGAAATAGTACCGCTGCGTTGTGTTTCCTCAACTGCCTGAATGTAGTCTCCACTGTTAAATAATTGAAAATCAAAACTTTTTGAAGGTTTTGCCGACCAGAGCCGTAAATTATTTACGGTATGATTTCCATATCCGGAAATGGGAACATCATAAGCCATTGCCACCACTTCTTCTGTTTCAACCCAGACGCGTTTCGATACTCCATTTTCATTGATTTTGTCTTTTACATGTCCAAAGAAGTGTACCGGATAAACAACTTCCCAACGCGGAATTTCCCAAGGATAGCCTTCTTCCAGCCAATTGTCCGGAACTTCCACCTGCGCTCCATTTTCAAACTGCTGTTTAAAAATTCCGAATTCATAGCGGATTCCGTATCCGTGCGCGGGCAGTTCCAAAGTTGCCATCGATTCCAAAAAACAGGCGGCGAGCCTGCCAAGACCGCCGTTTCCTAAACCTGCATCATGTTCAAGTTCCTGTATTTCTTCAAGATCGTAGCCTATTTTTCGGATTGCGTCTCCTCCCGCATCCATGATGCCCAGATTGAGCAAGTTGTTTTTTAAACTTCTGCCAATGAGATATTCGAGTGAAAAATAATACAGCTGTTTGCATTTTTTTCTGTGGTAAGTTTGCTGAGTATCATTCCAGAACTCCACCAGCCGATCCCGGATAGATAAGGCGAAACTCCGATAAATATCGATGTCCTCAGCGGTATAACGGTTTTTACATTGTGAAAATTCGATATGGTTAGCCATCGATTTGAGCAAACCATCCCGATCCATCGAACGGTAAGTGGCAATCAAATCCCACATTATTTCCATTTCTTTTCGTGTGTTTGGCATTTTTCTTGGTGCTATAATTATTGACGCATAGTCTTGGCGGAATCCTGTTTTAGCCGACGTGTAATCCGGCCCTGCCGTTTCATCTTAGAAATAATCCTAATTTGGCCGGCATACAATCCGGCAACATTATTTTTGTTAAAGTGATAATTGTAGTGATAAATCCGCATTTATGGTCTGCAAACAGTGATTTTATTCCAGACTTCACAAAAGCCACTTTGCCACAAGAAAAGTTATCAAACCGACTGTTACTATTACAAACAATCGACGGCTGATTAACGCGGTAACAAATGCTGACAGAACTGCCAATAGATGATGGTTGCCCAGATTAAGCGCCATTTCACCTTCACGAATAAGGCTGGACTGAGTAATAATTGAAGTTAAAACTGCAATTGGTACAAAAGTCAAAGCGCGTTCCAGGAACGGCGGTATCTTCACTTTTCCGGCCAGACCGAAAGGCAGGTAGCGAGGTGTGAAGGTCAAAACTGACATTGCCGCAATCAGCAACCACTCATCCATGATTTTGCTCCATGCTGATTTTTACACGCCGGTCAAGTAAAACGGCAACGCTGATCGCCAGGAATGACGAGAAAAGCAATCCTGTCTGGTTCGGCCAATTGTATGTAATCAAGGTGCTGAACATTGCGGTAGCCGCACAAGCCCAATCTGCGCGAAATTTAAGGTTGGGAACGACAATTCCGATGAAGCCCACTAGCATTGCAACGTCCAACCCCCAACTTGCTATATCCGGAATCTGCTGCCCCATAACTATCCCAATGACGGTGCAGGTTGCCCAGACAGAATACATTGCCAGTGCTGAACCGAGGAAATACCAATGCA
>Ga0208748_1000176_pt1 | contig 32628 bp, 57 predicted proteins | sample Knorr_S7_td_Bott_FD_185599 | JGI IMG/M metagenome (GOLD analysis project Ga0208748, IMG submission 185599) | Marine microbial communities from Southern Atlantic Ocean transect - Knorr_S7_td_Bottom_ad_4513_LV_A (SPAdes) (version 2) | ecosystem: Environmental > Aquatic > Marine > Oceanic | place... | reverse complement strand
AATTGATTTAAATATCAAACATAATTTTTGTGTAATCAATATCGATGAAGACTACATTGAATATGATTACGATAGAGAATTTTTTAAAAAACAAATTAATGACTTGAAAGCCATTGATGCAATAGGTTATAATAAGCTTTCAGAAACTAACAAACGTAAATTACAAAAAATTGTTAAACGTACTGAAAGTTATTTTCAATATTTAGTTTCCGAAATATTAGATAGTCTTCAAAATAAAGCGATAACTGAAATTGTATTAGAAGACTTAAACTTACAGAAAACAGGATTTAAAACGTTTAGTGAAGAATTTGGTGTAAGTTATAATAGATTGGTAAAAATATTAAGATTAAACCAAGTAAAATATTGGTTTAAGAATCAAGGTAATAAACGTGGTATAAAGGTACACTTTACATCACCTTGTGCTACGTCTATTGAGTGTAGTAAATGTCATACTATTGAAAAAGATAATAGACGTAATCAAGAAGAATTTAAATGTATTGAATGTGGACATACAATCAATGCGGATAATCAAGCCTCATTCGAATCAAATTAGATGTTCTAAGAGAAAGATTACATAACTATGATGAATTTGGACAATGTACGCCTAAAATAATGAGTAGAGATACGATTAAGCGTACCATTAAAAGCTCCTATAAAGAGCAATCACTATTGAACGGTGATCCCTTTGACGATTGCAAAGGAGAAACCAATTCCAAGTGTGTCGCGTAGCGAAAAATTTGGTGTTGGTAGTTCATGAAACATTAATTTTATTAAAAATAGAAAATATGAATAATAATGAATTAATAGAAAATGAAAATATTATTAAAAATATAATAAAAAATACAAAAAAAGAAAAAATAAAAGAAAAAATAATAAAAGTAATTGATAATAAATTAAATAAAACTGAAATCAAACAAGAAGAAAAGATAAATAAAATATTTAATTCTAAAAAAGTATTAAAATCCATTTAATATTACTTGTTTTTATTATTAAATTTGTTATATTAACCTTTAAATATAACATGAGGAAGTTATGAATAAAAAAATGAAAATTTTAATTGTTGATGATTTTGCAACAATGCGAAGAGTAATTAGAAATTTACTTAAATCTTTGGGTTTTGAAAATTTTGAAGAAGCTGAAGATGGTACAAAGGCTTTGAAAATATTAAATAAAACACAAATAGATTTTGTTGTTACAGATTGGAACATGCCGAATATGACAGGTATAGAGTTATTAAGAGAAATAAGAAAAGATAGTAAATTGTCACATATACCAGTATTAATGGTAACAGCAGAACAAAAAAGAGAGCAAATAATAGCAGCCGCCCAAGCAGGTGTAAACGGTTATATTGTAAAACCTTTTAATGGTGAAACACTTTCTGAAAAAATAGATAAAATATTTAAAAGAATAAATAATTAATAGAAGTATAATCCGCAAAAAAAAAATCAAAAAATAATTGAAAGAGAAAAATAATATGTTAAATTATTTACTATAATTGAATTAGGAGAAAAAAATGTTGTTAACTATATACGGAAAGAAAAACTGTCCTTTTTGTGAAAAAGCAAAAAAACTTGGTGCTCAACTTGAAGATTTTAGATCAGATTTTGAAGTAAGTTATACTGATTATCAAGATGCTGGTATGTCAAAAGAAGACGTAGCAGAAAAAGTGGGTAATCCAGTAGAGACTTTACCACAAATAATGATTGATGATACTTATGTAGGTGGATACAGAGAATTTGAAATTTATGTAAGAAAAAATCGTCTATTTTCAAAGTAGTAGACACAAATAAAAATCTATGTTAAAATAGGCTCTTCTTTGAGCCTTTTTTATTATTGGAGTTTTTATGCGTTTAATACTATTATTTTTTATAACATTTTTATCATTTAATTTAAATGCAACTGAAGAATCAAAAGAGCAAACTCCTGTAAATCAAGTTATTTATCAATTAGAAAAAGATGGTTTCATTGATAAAGAGACTTCAATAAAAGCAATCTATCATTATAAAAATAATAAAGAATTAAGCAATCAACTATCAGAACAATTTAATAAAGAAAAAACAAGCTGGACTCAACATATTACCTTTATGAATATATTGAAATTAATAGGTATTATTTTAATATTAATTGCCACCAGAGGTATTTTATACAAGATAATTAAGAGTATGTTATTTGTTATTATCGCTGTTCCTTTGATTTTATATCAGACAGCCGCTTTAATACTTGGTATAATGCTAACTTATAATCCAGAATTCTTTTGGGCAAAAGAAGCGTTTTATGTCAATTTATTTGGTAGTACATTAAATATAATCGTGGTAGGTTGGATAATGTATACATACGAAGGTATATTAGATACAATTATAAAATTATTAAATAAAATCAAAATATCAGAAGCGATTTTTATTTTATCTCTATTAACAGGATATTATTATCATTTATCGTTATTAGAAGCATCTATGTTTTATGGAACAATAGCCGTAATGTTCTTTTCTGGATTATTAATATACTGTATTTCAAGATTGTTTAAGGATATTACTGAAAAACAAATTCTCTATCTTTTTAATTTCTTTGGATTAGGATTGTTTTCATTATTTGTATTCTTAGATATTACAAATGTAAATCATGTATTGTTAGATAAATTAATGTTTGGTCTTGAATATGTATCTGCTCTTATTGTTATCGTATCTTTATTGATATTATCATCTCCATTTTTTGATAAAATGAGTGCTATATTACCTTCAATAATGATTGCTATTTTATCAGCTATTGGATTTATGTTTGGAATGAGTAATGGTTATGTTGAAGTAAGTGGTTTAATTAATACATTAGTTTTAATAACTGCATTTCAATGGGTGTTCTATTTAGTTAAAGATAGTAACTATATTATTGTTTGTCTTGTTGCAGGATTGTTACTATTTGGTACAGGAAAGTTAATAGAAAGTTATCAAAATTATTTTTTCACAAATTTATTATAATATATTAAAAATTAGTTGGAAAATTCTATTTTTTTTGTATACATTTTAAATTCAAGAAACAAAAAAAAGATTTAAAAATGTTTATAATAGAAGAAAGAAAAGGTTTACCAATATTAATATTATTTATATTAGTTTTAATAATTGGTATATTTTTTAAAATTTAATTGATAATCAAAAAAAATAAGGTTAATCTATATGTATGGTAGAACATGATTTAATAAACAGCATATATAATAACCAAGAAAAAGAAATAAAAAATTGGATTATAGGTGGCTTCGTAGGAAGTCACCATTGGCGTAATAGAAATTATATTCCAATGATAATGTATCCTATATTGTTTACTTCATTTTTAATTTTTTCATTTTTATTTGGATATGAAGTAATAAATAACATAAATTCAATGATGAACACAGGTGGAATGGATTTAACTGCTTTTAGTTCTAATCCTAATTATATTGAAGATGAACTACTTGGACAAGTTCTTCCTTTAAATTACTTTTATTTGCTGTCATTATCTATTGGTTCTGTATTAATTTGGTGGATTGTAGATTTATATTTGATAGAAAAAAAATATAAAAAGCAATTAAAAAGTATAGTAAAAAAAGAAGAGCCTAAAAGTATATTTGTTGCTTATTTATTATGGCTACTTATAGGGGCATTTGGAGCGCATAGATTTTATGCTGGTAAATTCAATACAGGAGTTGCATTTGTATTTTTAACATTAACGTCTTGGACAGTAATAAGTAGCATTATATTATTTATATGGTATATGCATGATGCATTTTTATTAAAAGATTACATTATTGAAAAAAATAAAAAAATATTATTAGATTATTAATTAAAAAAAAATTTAATGATATAATAGTATAAAAAGAGATAAAAAAAATGGATTTATTAAAAAACTCAAAAAAAATAGTACCTTTTGCTATGATAGGTTTAATGCTAACAAACTCTATTGCGCCAGCATTTGCTCATGGAGATCATAATGCAGATATTTCCAGCTTTCAAAACGCTCAATCAGTTACAATAACACAACAAGTAGAAAGAAATAAAGAAGTAGAACCTTCTCCTGATTCACTAACAACGTTTAAAGAACACGTAACAGGTAGATATGTGGATATAGAAGAGGTATTAGAAAATGGTGGGGTTTTTCATAATCCTCTAAACCCAAAAGAATTAATGTTTATTAATATAGACGAAAGTGTTAAGTTAGGACAAGAATATTTTGAAAATAAAGATGATTATGAAATTGCTAAATTATCTGAAAATACAGCAAAAAGTATTTTTGAAAAAGAAGAAAGTTTACCCTCATTTTATCAACCTACAGAATCAGAAGGAGTTGATGAAATAGATTATATTCATATAAATAGTATTCAATCAATATTAGTTGGTGCAGAATTGTTTTTAAATTCTAGTATTGAAAATAATGAATACGGTGCAAGATTTGTTTTTTATCATGAATTTAGTCATTCTATGTCAAGTATGGAGATGTTAAAGCAAACTCAAACAAAAAGAGAAGCAAAAAGTTTTGAGAGTAAAAATATAAGTGAAAGTTTTGCTGATGTGTTTGGCTCGATAGCGGTTTATAAAGATATGCTAAGAGATATGAAAAACAATAAAACAGAAGAAGAAATAGATGGCTTATTTAAAGATTTTTTAAATTCTTTAATTACGACAAGATCGGAAGATGCAAAATTACATAAAGAATATAAAGGTGGGAAAGGTTATCATTATACAGAAATTCCATTATTTGTACTTATGAGTGTTCATCATAATAACCCTGGTTTGTTAAAAGATATAAATATGAAAGAAGCAGAACAATTATCTTCTATGATTATAAATAGAACATTAAATCATGAATCAGTATATAATGTTTTATATACAAGTTCTAAGAATATGAATAAATTTAATAATGATTATGAAGCAAAACAAGAACTGGCAATGGAAATAACAAGAGATGTATTGCCAGAAATTCAAAGTATGATTAGTGTTAATGAAAACGGTAAGGTTTCTTTTAATTATAACCCAAATCAAGAATCAGAAATCTTAGGAAAGAAACCTAATACCTATAAAATTTAACTTAATATTAATTTTTCAATTGCAATTTGAATAGTAAAATGAAAGTTTTTTGGATTTTTAACAATATATTTAATATCAAGAAGCTGTACTGGAATATCTTCTTCTTTTGAAATCCAAGATTCAGCAGGATAACCAGTATCTTCAAATTTTTCCACTTCGAATAAGTAGTAAGTCTGATAATTATACCAATATTCATCAGTATCTCGCATAGGCTTGAAATTAAACATATAAGAAATCTCTTTTACTTTTTTAAAATTATCATTTAAAGGAAAACCAACTTCTTCAATAAGTTCTCTATTTAAAGCTTGAAGAATATCTTCTCCTTTTTTAATACCACCACCAGCTAACTTGAAAAAATCTTTTTTAATTTCTTTATTAGGCACAATGAAAAGATATTTATCAATATCTTTAACATGTATAATAGCGTATGCTGAATGGCGCTTTCTTGTTTCTTTATGTTCTGGTTTTAAATATTGGACACCAAAACCATTAAAAAAAATTTCTGACATATTGAATCCTTATTTTTAATTTTGATACTATATCAAAATTAAATGAAAAAATAAAGAATTAATTAAATTTAATAAACAAGAATATCAATTCCACTGTGATCTTCTTTAATATTTATAACATAGTTTTGATCTTGAAATTCAAAATCAAAATCATCATGATAAACAGGAGAAATAAAATCATCTTCTATAAACATGTCAAGTAAAGAAGGTTTTTCCTCAAGTTCACCCAAAATTTGTTCTGCAAAGTTTTCTCTATTAAATTCATCGAAAATAAGAGCAAAAGTGTATTTATCAAGAACTTCGTCAAAATAATTTTCCTCAATTTCAGCATCTAAATTTGAGGCTAAAAGTTCGGCAATTTCGTATTTCATAATCAACTCCTGTTGTTTTTCTCAATAAAACACTAATAATAAAAAAATCAATAAGAATTATAAAAAATATTGAAAAATAGATTTTGTTTTGATATAATACTAAAAAACTTAAAGAAGGAAAGAATAAATATGAGTCAAGTAGATAGATTTGAGAATGTAGAAATTTTAAATTTAAAAGTTGAAGGTTTTGACAAACTTCCTTTAGATAAAAAAGCATTAGTATATTACCTATCAGAAGCAGGTCTTTGGGGAAGAAATATTTTTTATCAACAAAATTATAAGCATAATTTAGTAGTAAAAGATACATTGGAAATGCTTTATAAAATGGTTAGGGGTAAAGAAGAATTAACAGGTGTATCAAAATTAGAAGCTTACCTTAAAAAGTTTTGGTTTCATGTTGGTATTTATGACTCTTTCAGTAACAAACGTCTATCAGTAGATTTCACTCAAGATGAATTTGAAGCAATGATAGGTGAAGCACAATTAATGTTGCATCCTGATATTTATAATACTGTTGTATCTGTATTATTTGATCCTTCATTTACAAAAGAATATAAAAATATTCAACAAGACGGTGTAGATGTTGTAGCAGAATCAGGTGGTAATTTCTATGAAAACTTAACTTCAAAAGAAGTAGACGAATATAGAAAGAAGACATACCCAACATTACGAACAAGTAATCTGATTGCAGAAGAATTTTTAAATTCATTAGGTTTAACTGCATTTACTTCAAAAGATTTACCACAATTTGGTTTTAACTCAGTACTTGTTAAAGAACAAGATGGTTCTATTACTGAAAAACTTATCTATAAAGAAGGTTTATATGGTGAATATGTAGAAAAAATTGTTGAAAATCTACAAAAAGCTATTCGTTACACTGAAAATGAATCACAAAAAGCTTCAATTGAAACATTAATTAAATTTTATGAATCAGGTAAGCCAGAAGATTTTGATGTACATTCATTAGCTTGGGTAAAAGATCAAGAAAGTGAAATTTTCTTTATTAATGGTTTAATTGAATCATATGATGATCCAAAAGGTATCGGTTGTACATTTGAATCTGTAGTTGCGTTCAAAAATCCTGAACAGACCGCAGAAGTGAACAAAATTATTGAAAATATTCAATTCTTTGAAAACAATATGCCAGTTGATGCCCGATTTAAGAAAGAAAAAGCGTCAGGGCTTTCAGCAAGTTCTGTAACTGTATCTTCAATGGCAGGTGCAACTTCACCTTCTCTACCATTAGGTATCTGTTTGCCCAACTCTGATTGGATTCGTGCAAAGCACGGTTCTAAATCAGTTAATTTATCTAATGTTGCTAATGCAAGAGATACAAGTGGTGAAGAATTGAAAGAAGAATTTATTTTACCTAAATATTTAAAAAGTGTAAAACTATATGCAGGTGAAAGTAATTCAAAGCACACTGATTTACATGAAGTAGCAGGTCATGGTTCTTGTAAAACACTTGAAGGTGTATCAAATGATGATCTTGATATTTACTATTCAGTTATTGAAGAATCAAGAGCAGATTTAGTAGGTTTATATTTTATGCCAATGCCAGAAATGCAAGAGCTTGGTGTAATTAGTAATAATTATGAACTTAAAGATTATGCACTTGCTCAATATGTAACTTATATTACAAATGGTGTAATTCTAAATCTTCGTAGAGTAGAATTAGGTAAAGATTTAGCACAGCCACATTTAAGAAATCGTCAATTGATTTGTACTTGGTTATTAGATCATGCAACAAATAAAGAAGTAGAACTTGTTGTAAAAGACGGTAAACACTTTATTGAAGTAAATGATTTATATGGTTGTCAAAAACTTCTTGGTGAACTTCTTGGTGAAATTCAAAGAATTAAATCAGAAGGTGATTATGAAGCTGCGAAAGCCATTGTTGAAAAATATGGTACAAAAGTAAATCAAGATATTCATAAAGAAACATTAGAACGAGTTGAAAAACTTAATTTAGCAACAATGATGGGTTTCTTAACACCTATTTATGAATTAGAAGTTGAAGATGGTATTTTAGTTGATGTTAAATCAAGAGTGGCAGAAACATTTATTGATGATCAATTATATTTATCAGAAAAATATAGTCGTTAACAAAAAAAGTAAGGCTTACTTTGATAAGTAAGCCTTTTTTATAGGAAAAAAAATGAAAGAAGAAAATTATTTAGAAATTACAGAAGAAGAAGATTTTAAAAAAGATTATAAAGAAATTTATAATTTAGTTGATTCTCATTTTAGAAAAGAGGGTTATGAAAAAAAAGAATTTTATTTTTCAAGATTAATGGTTGAGTTTAATATATTAACAGTTGTTTATATTAATTCTGAAGATAAAGATTTAAGTTATTATTATGAAGCTTACCTTGAAGAAGTATTGAAAGGTGAGTATTCTTTTGACAAGGATTAAAAAAAATGATTTTAATAATGGTTATGAGTGTTTCGATAATGTTTTGTATTGTAGTTCTTAATTTGTTAAGTCATATTGAAAATAAAATAGAAAAAGAAAATAATGTTGAAACAAAAAAGAAAAAACAAAAAGTCTTTATAAAAAATTTATAAAATTTTAAATTAAGGAAAAATATGATTGTTTTAATGATTTTAATAGCAACACTTATCACAATATCATGTTCGTGTACAGTTTATTTTCATGCTGAGACTCTTTCATCTGAAAAGAAAGAGAAGAAGAAAAATTAAATAGTAAAAAAATTAATAAAAACAAGAAAAAGATATTTATAAAAAATTTATAACATGTTATAATGCTCCAATAAATTATATTATTGTATAAGGAAAAATAATGTCACTTCAAGAATTTATTAATGATGTAAAAAAAGATAAATACACTTCAAAATATGTAAGAGAAATCGAAGGTAATAAATATTTCTATAATTTTTATAATAATAGTATATATATTGTAAATGATTATGTAAATGAAACAAAAGCTTATATTTTCTCAGTACTTGAAAGATATATTAATGAAAAAGTAGAAGTTATTAATTTTATGAGAGATTATAGAGAAGATTGGAGTGACGATGGTGGCTTTTGTTTTTATACAGCAAAAGTAGGCGATAAGTATATTTTAGGAACACATTATATCAATTATGGATGTGAATTTAGTGAGAAATTTATAAATAGTGAAGGTTTGTTAGAAGAAGATTTAGAAAAGGAATATCTATATTTTGATTCATTAAAAGAAATTGATTTATTCTTAGATAAAATATTTAAGAAAGCAGAAGAATTAACCGCAGAAGATGAAGAATGGTTTTATGAATCTTATGATTTACAAGAAGAAGATTTTGAATCAAAATTTATGTGTCATTGTTTAAAGAATTTAGGTTCTGCATTTTTTGAATATCAAGAAATAAACACTAAAAGAATTAAAAATTTAACTAAATGTGGTATTTATGAACCGAATTATCTTGATCCAACAGAATATTATCAAAGTTGGCTAGAAAAAGAAAACATTCAACCAGAGATTAAACTATAATGGTAAAAGTAAAGAAAATAAGTATTGCTGAGTATCTATTACCAGTGATGATTATTAACCTAAAAAGCAAAACAATTATTAGTATTCCTACACAAATAGGTTGCATAATTGATTGTAGTTTTTGTATATCAAAAGAAAAAAAATTCATAAGAAATTTAACTTCTAATGAAATGATTAGTTTGTATAAAGAATCATTAAAATATTCAAATAACAGTAATGTTCTTTTATCTTTTACAGGTGAAGGTGAACCATTTTTAAATATAAAAGAAATTAATGAAGTAATCAAAAAAACAGAAAATGATAGAACAATTCAGGGTTATCGTATTTGTACTTCTGGTATTATTCCTAAACAATTATCAAAAATATATTATTCTATAAAACCTATTAATTTACAAATATCATTGCATTCACCTTTTACAGAAAAAAGAAAAACAGTAATAGAAAAAAGCAAATCTGTAGAACAAATTCTACAAGAAGTGAAAAAAAATGATTATTTATATAATGAGATTGCGTTTAATTATGTTATGATTAATGGATTTAATGATAGTATTAAAGATCTAGAAAAATTAAAAGAAATAATTGATAAAAAGTGGGTAATAAAATTAAATCCTTTATTATCAGAAAAAGGAAAAGTAGAAGAAAATAAAAATAAAGATTTATTTTATGAAGATTTAAAAAGTAATGGATTTAATGTTAAAAGCTTTAATAAAATAGGTTCTGAATTATCAAATAAATTTTATGAACAATTAACTTATGAATATAATAATGCAATATTAATTAATTAAAAATAAGATTAATTTTTATTTTTTATGATAACTTTATAAATTGAAAAAATAAATAAAAAAGGTCTGTAAATAGACCTTTTTTTTATAAAATCAAAAATTTCTAGAACGGAATGTCATCATCGAAATCATCATCAACATTTCCATTAGGATTCTGAGGTTGATAGCCACCTTGATTATTATTTTGTGGCGCGTTATTAACAGGCGCATTATTTTGTGGTTGATAATTACCTTGGTTATTTTGCGGTTCGTTATTAACAGGCGCATTATTTTGTGGCTGGTAATTGCCTTGGTTATTTTGCGGTGCATTATTAACAGGCGCATTATTTTGTGGTTGATAATTACCTTGGTTATTTTGCGGTACATTATTAACAGGCGCATTATTTTGTGGCTGGTAATTGCTTTGATTTCCCTGATTGTTATAATTGCCTTGTGGTGCATTATTAACAGGTGCATTATTTTGTGGTTGATAACCGCCTTGGTTTCCACTCTGTTCTGCATAAATAGGATTATCAGAATCATCAATAATACTTCTATCTTGTGTATTTACAATAGAAGCTTTAAATCCTTTAACAAATGTTACAGGTTGTCCGATGTTGTTACCTTGTTGATCTTGCTGTGTAAAACTTGAAACCATACCGCTTGTGATTTGTACCAGCACTGACAAACGTTGACCTTGTGCCTTTGCATTCTCACGTTCAGCTTGTTTAGCTGCAAGCATACGCGCAACATTACCATAAACTTGAACAAGAACTGAGTTATAAACTCTGTTGTCATTCATATCTTTTTCACCAATAGCTAGGTAAATCCAAGCTGATCTCTGATTTTGACCATTCCATTTAAAAGAATTTAAAAAACCAGATAAAATTAAATTATCTTGCGGAGCTAAATTTTGTTGCATACCTTATTCCTCTTTTTTAAGCTTACTTATAATGTATCACTAATTAATAGAAATACAATAAAAAAAGCTAAAAAAATAAGGTTTTTTGTATTTTTTTTAAGCTTAAAACAAGAAAATTATATTATAATAAAATTAAGATTAAAAATTAGAAATATTTAAGAAATTTTTAACAGCTTTTTTGTCATTTTCATGGTAAAAATTATTATCAATCCATTCTAAATTAATATGTTTTTTTACATTTGGAATATTAATAACTTTAATAATAATACTTATATCTTTAAATTTTATATTATCAAAATTATCTAAAAATATATCATAGGTAAATAATTCATTAATATTTGAATTATTTTTTATATACTGAAATTTATAATCGTTATCACTAATGATAGAAGAACTAAATAAGCTTTTAATAAAATAAGAAAAATTTTCTTCACAACTAAAATTCATTTTTTCTATAAAAATATCAAATAATTCTTTTTTATTGTCATAAAAACAAGATTCAAAAATAGAATTAAAGTAAGGTTTAAATTTATTGTCTTTTTTTAAATCATTAATTAAAAACTTAAAAGTTTTTTTGCTATTATTTGTTATTGAATTACTTAATAGAGATATTTTATCTTTAAAATCAATTTTATTATATAAGGAGATTTGATTGTTAATTAAAAATAAATTGTCATTTTCTAAAAATTTTTTAAAAATAGAATAAATATAAAAATTTGTTTTTTTATCATAAGAATTTAATTTAGATATAGGATGTGATTTTCTTAATTTTAAATGATTAAAAATAATATCAATAATATTAAAATTTTCAGCAATAATTGCTTTATCAATTGCATTAGTCAAAAATAAAAAATCAAGGTCTACTGACATTAATTTATTATTTTCTTCGCTTGTATATTCTTTTGTTAGAAAATTTTGTACAACTTTTGGTTTGTTAGTGTAACATGCCATATGAATCTCTCCCGCCTAAAGACGGGAGTTTCCCGTTCTTCTATGGTGAAAGTTAACCAAATGAAGACTTATCTTCATTCTTGTTTTTACTTGCTCTTTTTGTCGATGTTTGCCACAACGTAAGTGGTCTTATATCGGCTCACTTAATAATAAGACCACTTCTTATTAAGCAAACGGACGCAGAATATCTCTATTCCCTAACATCTAAGCAAGGTGATTTTTTACGTAAAGTTGATTCTCCCTCTACGGAAAGTATTTCTACTTTCTTTTTTCTTATTGATACTTTTTTACGAGGTTTCTTGGTTAAGAACTTTTCCTCTTTTATATCATTTATTCTATTTAATTTTATCTTCCAAGTGTTGCCAAAATGAAAGTCTCCAAAATAGTTAGATTCTATTATAAAGGAGACAAAAGAAAAGTCAACAGTCAGGCTTGACTCACAGCTAAAGCATGTGAGAATGCGCCTGGTTTATGTTCAAAAACAAATTGACAAAGATAAACAGCAAAAGTTAGCGGCTGAAGCATATAAACATCATTTAGTTGAAACTGAAATAAAACCAAAAGAAGAAAAACTAAAAAAGGTTAAATCACAAATTATTCAATTATTTGATTCTGTAAGTGATAACGCTTCAGTGTATAAATGCAATCTTGGCAATTTATCAAAAGATGACTTTTCGAATTTGATTTCTTATTTAAAAGAGTTAAAATGCTTTGTTATTTCTGGTAAAGAACAAAGTCTTTATTTTATTCACTTTTTTAAACAAGGAAAAGATGAAAGAATTCAACTTTCCCAAGAACTTTTTGATTCGATTTCGCTTTCTGTTAAATTAAAGAAAAATAAAATTTTTGATTTTAGAGATTTTTTGAATCACACTTTTACATTCAAAGATGAATCATTAAATTTCAAAGGATTTATTTCACCTGATAACTTTAATTTTAATTTTATCTTAAGGCATTCAGAAGAATTAAATAAATTAATCATTCAAAAAAGTGTTAAATCATTTTAAATTAATAAAATTTTCATTACTAAACAAGAAGAAAAATCTAAAATTGCATATGGTTTAGCAAATAGAATAATTTTTATTAATTAAATATTTTTATTGCTTTTAAAATTTAAATTTTGTATAATATAAAAACTTAGAAAACATAAGGCTTTACAATGCTTAATACCGTTAAAAAAAGTGAAATTTTGTGGCGAAACTATTTTTCTTCAAACTCTCTTATGACAGAAGAAGAAAAAAAAGAATTTTTTGAATCTGCGACATATATGCCTTACAAGGGGTGTGGTGGTATTCAAATTGCGGAAGGTCAAATTGATAAAGCAGAAAAACTTCTTGCTGAATATATTGGTGAATATGCCTTTGATGATTATTATGAATTTCCTTTTTTAACTGAAAATTCTGTTTGTGAATCTTTTTGTTATGGAAAGCTTACTTTCCCAAACAATAATGCTTCAGAGTTTCTTAATATTCTTATTGAAAATGATATTAAAGTTATTAATGTTCTTTTTCAAAATTATGATACTGTTTTTCCACAAGATTGTTTATAAAATCTTTCCAATTTTTATAATAAGGATTATTTATGACTGATAAAATTACAAGTGAAAAATTTGAAAAATGCACAGGACACAAACCTGTTAATGACGATTTAGAAAGAGTAAATTGTCCAAAAGCGGGCAAAATAAACCATCTTTCTTGTGGTTGGAATCATAAACGTGATATGCCTATTTTCATGGTTGGAAAAGATTAATTAAAACATTATATAAAATACCTCTTTATTAATATATTTGGATTTATTTTTAACTTTTTTATTTACTTTTTAGTGATTAATTTATATAATAGTATCTCAATTTAAACTATATTTAGGAAAAAATAATGAGTTTACCTACACTTCAAGTTGAAAAATACGCACAAGATTTAATTGAACTTTCTAATGCAGAAAAAGAAGATGTTATTTCTGAAATTCATGAAATTATAACTCCGCATTTAAAGAAATCTGGTTACATTGATCAAAGTCACTATGTCAATGGTTTACTTCATGAAGGTAAGGAAGAACGCTATCTACAAATTGCTGAATTTTCATCTGAGTTATATATTCCTTCTGTTCTTGTTGAGCGAGATGCTATGCTTGAGCAGTTTTCTGATAAAGATCATACTATTCGCACAAATTTTATTTGTAAAGATGGTTTATATTTAGATTTTGGTTCTTTTTCTGATTTTTATTCTCATTCAATGGACACTCTAAAAGTTATTCTTGCTCAACTTAGAAATATGAGATTTAAATAAAATTATTTTTTATAAAAAATACTTGCAATAACCTACGTGATTTAGTATTATATCTCTCGTAGGTTGTTGAGACACAACTAAAAACTCTCAAATCACTTTTTTAAATCTTTATTTTTTAGGTGCTTTATGACTTCTACTACTCGTAACCAATCTCCTGCTGTTGCTAAACGTAAAATGATCCGTGCCGTTATGAAACGCGCTAACGCTATCGCTAAAAACGCATACAACGCGCATAACACTTCTACTAAACGAATTGCTCAGTTTGGCGCTGCTACTTCAATGACTGAGTTTCTTGCAGAAGCTATGAAAATTGCTTGGGCAGAAGTTAAAACGGGTAAAACCATCTATCAAAACGTAGGTAAATTACCTCGCAAAACTCTTCCACGTATCCACGCGGCTCTTGCTAAGAAAGTAGCCAAAACTAATGCTGATACTACACTATCACAAGCTGATCGCCATTACATTCAAGCTAAGACTATGCTTTTCACTAAATCGGCTGGTGAAGTCTCTCAGGAAGAACTTGATTATGCTAAATCTCACGCATACAACCTTGCTTCTAACGAAACTTACGCTCTTACTGCGTAATTCAAAAAAATTCTAATTAAAAGCCACTTTTTAGTGGCTTTTTTTTGTTTTTAATTGAAATATTTTTTTTTTTGCTATTATACTTGAAGTCTCTTTTCATGGGGCAGCAGAAGATTTTGGATTTAGCGACCAAACAGATGAGCTTTCAGTTGAAGATGCTTATGAAATTGCACAAAATGTTTCTCATGCTACTGGTTCTGCTATTGTTTGTAATTGTTATAAACCAGGGTGGGTTTAATTATGAATATTGAAAAAATAGATATTATTGATACAGATATCAATTATCAAGAAATTGCAAACAGTTATTGAGCCTATTAACTCTTATCTTTTTAAATTTGATTGATTTTACTTTTAGTTTTTGATATTATAAACCTATAATGTTTAACATTTAGAGGATTTTATGACGTTTTTAAATAAAGATATTGTAAAAAGTATTATTGAGAATCGAGTATTCTCTCAGGTTAAAATTAACTGTGAAGAATGCCAAAATATTGAAGATGAACAATATACTTGTTGTAATTGTTGGGCGCAAGGTGGACGTAATCCTATTTCTGCTCAAACATTGCTACAAGACTTGTTTGATTTAAAATATAATCCAGAAGAAGCGGATATCGACCAAGAAACTGCTACTACTTTTATTTCTTTGTATAAAGATTATGACTCTTCTGATCTTTATTATGAAGATTATAAAGATATTATTTCAGAAGAACATTTTGATGTTCCAAAGGGATGGAAAACTGTTTCTCTTGAAGATGTTTTTTCTTTTTTAACTTCTGAATAAAAGGTGTATTATGAAAGCTAATTATCGTAAACATAATGATCGTCAACTTAATAGCTCTACTTATCATAAAAAAGATGGTACTAATATTCGTGCCATTCTTAAAGTTAATTTGAAAAAAATTATTGATAATAAAGACGTTTGATATTAATTAACAATAGAACTAAAAACATGCTTGGAAAATACAATCTTAATAATCTTAAAATGATAGAAAGTTCTACTCCAAGTATGTATACTTCCTACAAAAATAAACGCATTCAAATTATCATTTATGCAAACTCCTTAAAAGGTATTCAGTGCATAGCTTCTTTATCACTTGAACAACAAAGTAATGGTTTTTATAGAAATTCTGGTTTTTCAGGGGCATATTATGGTTTTGGTGAATTACTTTACACTATGGCTTTTGTTGAACTTGATAAAATCAATAAGTCTCTCATAGCAGATGACAGAGGGTTATCTGATTGTGCTTTACATTTTTATGAAAAGTTAAATAATTCAACTAATATTTCTGTTACAGAACATAATAATTTTAAATCTTATCATAAACATATTAGTAATGAAGATATTCTTATCTATAATACATTAATAAATAATCATGTTAATAATAATTTAACACAACAACAATTTAATATCATTTTAGAACAAGCTTATGATTTAGGTGAATATATGTTACCAGAAAATAACATTATTGATCGTAATCAACTTTTTAATGATTTTAAAAATGGATATCCTCAATTTAAAATAAAAAAAATATAAAAAAGGCTTGCAATTACTTAGACGGTTTAGTATTATATATCTCGTAGGTTGTTGAGACACAACTAAAAACTCTCTGGCGGAAAGACTTTTAACTTTTTATAGGATAAATTATTATGAACCTTTCCAATCTAAATCTTGAACCTCTTAATCTTTCTCATAACGCTGAAAATCTTCTTGATTTTGTCCTTGAATCCGAAGAAAATGGACACAACGATCAACGTGGATTTTACTGCGAATTTAACTCTTATGGTTGTAAACCTTGGACTCCACAAGACGTTTTAGAACTTCTAGAGCGTAAACTTGTTACTTTACATCCTGAAAGTGATACTGTTGAGAAAAAACGTAAATGTGGGGGCGTGGCTTTCCTTCAACTACATATGTCTAATTTCTTAGCTTTACAACTTGAAGAATTTTAATAAATATTGTTGATTTTCTTCTAAGTAATTGATAATATAAACACTCAAATAAATTGTTAAACAAAAAAAGGTAATACAAATGCGCAAAGTTGAAAAAATGAATACTAACCGTAAACAAAGACAAGAACAAAATGTTTATAAAGGTGAACGTTCTCGTAAAAACAACAAACCCAAACGTGGGCGCAGACAACAAGATTATTAATCTTAAATTTTATTAAAAAAAAGTCACTTTTGAGTGGCTTTTTTTATTTTTATCTTGTATAATATACACCTATTCAAAAGAAGTTATCAGGATTTTTAATGATTAATTTAATTAATGAAGCACCTCAGAATGTTATTTCTTTAATCAAGGCTCTACTTGACTCTAACAAGTCTCCCTTTATTACTGTTGATAATGAAAGAATTGGTGTGGTTAAGTCTATTGAAAACAATACACTTTCAGTAGAACTTGAAGAACAACAATTCTTTTTAAAATATATTTCCGTTAACCTTCTGGAACTTGGTGAAGTTGAAATAAATTCAATTTTTAGACAGCAAAACGAAATTTCTGTTTATCCAGAAGAGTCTGTTATTAATTTAATGATTAATAGCTTATAAGAGACTTGTTTTATGCTTTTTATAGAAAAAATAGCTGAAAATTTAAATTTGTTTTTCATCAATAAAACAACTGGTATTGAAAGTAAACGTATTGATAAACTTATTATAAGTGTTATTAATACTACACTCTCAGTCAATAATTTTCAGGATATTTTTTTAAAATCAAATCAAAAAAAATATTTCACTTTAAGTAATATTGATTATCAATCAACATTAAGTAAAGCTTTATCTATTTTATTAATTGATATTGAAAAAGATAAAGATTTATTTTCTAAATTAATTTCTAAAAATAATTTTAAATACACTAAATTTCAAACCTATAACACAAGCTTATTAAATGTTTCAAAAGTTTTAGCAAGAGCTTTTCTTAAAAATGAAAAAGTAATTCTTAATTATTTTATTTTTAATATAAAAAAATTTTTAGAAGTTAAAAAAGTTAGAAAAAAAATTGTTCTTGAAAAATCAAGTAATAAAACTATTAATTTATACAACAACATTTTATCTAAAAAGACATATTTTGTTTGATTTATAGCACTTTATTTACTATAATATTGACTCTTTCTTGATAAAAGTTTATTAATATTTTCAATTAAAAGGTTGAATTATGGAATATAAATCTTCTTTCGACAACTTACTTTCAGTTAATATGACTTGTCGCTTAATGTGTTTTGGCGGTTGGAGTATTGATGTAGGGGCAACAAAATCTGAATATCAAGAAGAACTTGATCAATTTATGGATGATTTTGAATTTAAAACTCAAAAAAATTCAGATATTGCTAAACGCCTTATTAAACTTATTGAAGAAAAAAAGGTCGTTGTTAAAAGACAAATGACAGAAGAAGAACATAAAATCCGTTCTTCAAAAGTTGCAGACTTTTTTAAAAACAATCCTAACCCTTCTGAATATGAATTGCAAAAGCAAGGTGAATTTGAATGGCAATGCTTTTTTGATTGGAAAACTGCTCTGCTTCCGATAGCAGAAGGTAATTTTGATAAGTAGGCTTCTATGTTTAGTAAACTATCTTTTTTTAATAAAATTTCTTTGTTTTTATTTTATACTGCTTTTTTTGTTGCTATTGCGGTAATTAGTTATTTTATTTTTTTGAAACCATCGAATATAGACCATATTTTTTTATATGTTTCTCTTTCTTCTTTTGGATTAAGTTTTTTAGGATATATTTGTTATTTACAAAATATTTTTAAGAACTTTACTAAATTTGATTTTTTATTCTCTGTTATAACAATTTTTGTTGTTTTTTCTATTTTGGTTTTATCAGCCATTAATTTATTTTTTAATTTAGAACTTTTTTATCAAATCTTAGGATTATTTTTATCCATTTATACCTTTTCTTTTTTTAGTGCTTTATCTACTGGTCAAATTTGCTTTAAAAGCTAAAATAAAATTATTTTTTTATAAAAAAACTCTTGCAATTACCTATGGGATTTAGTATTATATATCTCGTAGGTTGTTGAGACACAACGCAAAACTCTCAAATCACTTTTTTTAAATCTTTATTTTTTAGGTGCTTTATGACTTCTACTACTCGTAACCAATCTCCTGCTGTTGCTAAACGTAAAATGATCCGTGCCGTTATGAAACGTGCTAATCAAATTGCTCGTAATGCTTACAACGCGCACAATACTTCTACAAAACGCATTGCAGAACACGGTGCTGCTGTCTCTATGACCGAATTTGTTGCAGAAGCTATGAAAATTGCTTGGGCAGAAGTTAAAACGGGTAAAACTATCTATCAAAACGTAGGTAAACTACCTCGCAAAACTCTTCCTCGTATCCACGCTGCTCTTGCTAAGAAAGTAGCTGAAACTAACGCAGACGCTTCTCTATCTCAGGAAGACCGTCATTTTTATCAAGCGAAAACTATGCTACTTGCTAAATCGGCTGGTGAAGTGGCTGATAGTGACTTTAATGAAGCTTTTTACTACTCTTACAAAGTTGCACAGGAACTTTCAGAAGCATTAAGCGCATAACAAATATAATTCTTTAAAAAGCCACTTTTTAGTGGCTTTTTTTATTTTTATTTTATATAATATACAAATACTAGTTAATTGAGATAATATTATGACATTCTATGAAGTTAAAATTGGAAAAATCATTAGTGTTTTTGTTGAAGTAAATAATCAAACTATTCTCGCTTATTACGAAGTTAAAGATATTCGCAAAGAAAATAATGAAAGAGTTATTTATGCTGTCCTTGCAGAAGAAACAAAAAAATTAATTAAAGCTGATTTATCAAATCAATTAGAAATTACCCTCGATTTCTTTAAATGGTCTGATATTGTTCATAATGTTTCTTCTGTCAATGATATATTTTTAGAACACTTTATTAAGAATGAAGACGTTGATGGCGCGGCTAAATATGCCTTAACTCTTGATAAAGAAGAAGCAGTTTCTTTTTTAAAAGATTTTAGCACTGCTATGGTTGATTTAGTTGAAGAAGCAAGAGATCGTATTGCTTGCTAATTTTTATTGTTTTTTTATTTTATATCTTGTATAATACAATAAATTAACCCATACAATTACAGGTTTTTTATGACAAAATTATCTCTTTTAGGATTACATAATATGCCACTTGTTCTTAGCACTGCTATTTTGAAAGCACAAGATTCGGGAATCCTTATATCTATTTCAGAAGAACCAAAAGTTCATATAGAATTAAAACCTTTGAAAGTTCCTATTCTTTTTGATCATACTGACTGTATTGATATTGAAAGTGATGACAAACTTCCTATGTCAAAACGTAGCTATGGATGGTATAATAAATTTTCTAAAAATAGTGTTTTTAAAAGAAAATAATTAAGGATACTTCATGAATTTTATATTTTTGTTATTATTTGCTATATTGTTTTTTTATATAGTTAATCAAATTTTTACTTATTCAAAGATTAAGCAACACTTTTTTTCTATAAAAAATAAAGCGGTTAATTCTCATAATGATTTTCTTATTGTCCCTTTTGAAAAAGGTAAATATTATCTTTATGAGGTTTACAATACAAACTTTTTTTGGTTTTTTGAATGCAAAACTTGTAGAAAGGTTCCTATTAGTGTAGACTATGATCCTAGTTTCTGCGGATTGGGAGAGCAGTATTTGGCTGATTCTCTTGAAGTTGCAAAACAACGCATTGAAGAATTAGAAAAAAACTTTAATTATCCTTATTAAAAACTACTTTTTATTGGCTTTTTTATTTTTAACAAGTTATAATATACACAATGAAAATTAATCATTAGGAAATAAAATGCAAAACAAAGAACTAACTGTAATATCTTCTGAAATTCGTAAAGGTTCGCCTAATTTACGTACACGTAGAACACAGTCTTTAAAAGGTGGCATTATTACTTTTGTAACTTCTGGTGAAGTTTTTGAAAAGGATATTTTTGTTTTAGAATTTAATGATAAAGACCGCTATTATAAAGTAGAAGAGATTTCTACTATTGATAAAGATACTGTTGAAGTAGCTGCGGTTGAAACTGGTTATTTTCCCAATAAACCTTCAAGACAGCCTAACTTTGATGTTCGCTCTTTAATTGACAAAGAAGTTACTAAAATTACCGATGAAAAGTTGATTGCTGATATTCAACGAGCATCAAATTTTACTTGATTTTTTTATTTTTTTTAAAAAGCTGCTTTTAAGTGGCTTTTTTTTGTTTTTTTACTTGAAATTTTATTTTTAAATTAATATAATAACATCGTCAAATCGCAAGAGAGAAAAAAATATGAAACTTTTTCAAGTAGTTATTACAGAGTCAATGGAATATGAATACAGCAATGAGTCGATTGTTTTTAATTCTCTTGATTTAAGCAAAGCTATTAGCTATGCCAAAAGTATCTTTATTGACAACATGATCAGTAGAGATGCAGAAAATATCCATTTCTCTCAAATCCATTCTTTTATTGGTTATTTTGGTGATCTTTTTCCAAAATCTAATATTGATAACTATGATTTTAAATCAATTCAAATTATTGAAACTGATTTAGATCAACCGTTAGTTAATAAAAATGTCGTTTGGAAATTTGATAGCAAAGAAGTTTTTAACTATTTTTCTGATAGCATAGATCTATTTCTTAAACAGGAAAATATGCCATCTTTATCTATTGAAGAAAAATCTCAATTATTTGATGATGTTATTAATGGAAGACTAAAATTTAACAATATTTATCAAGTATCTGCAACTGACTTAATTGCCAGTTCTCAGCAAAACATTACAGATATATATTTTTATGAAAAATATGAATTAGTTTCTTAAAAATTTATTTGACTTCATAAATACAAACAACTATAATAATCAAAGTTAAAGACATACAGGGCAAACCTGTCAACTACTAATACAGTGTTACCATTTTCGGTAATAGAGAAATTCAAACATTCGGATTTGATTCTTTAACTTTTTTTTTTCTTTACAGGATTTATTATGAACTTTTCAACAGATTTTTTTGAAGACCACGCTAACAACCTTTCTACTTCTTTTGATTATTCTTTTATCGATGCTACCGATGAAGTTGCTAAAACATTAGAACCTTCTGAGGGTGATTTTGATATTATGGTTAAACTGGCGGGTGATGGCTTCACAAGCGGTGAAATGGAACATATCTCTTCCGATGAAAAATCTTATCGCCTTGTTTGGTCTGTAAAAGAGCAATATGAATTACAGGACGATATTGAAGAAGACGAAGAATTTTAATTTTAAATAAAAAAATATTTTTTCTTTAATAACCTTGCTTTGAAAGAGATTAAGCAGTATAATATAATCTCTTTCAAAGACTTACAGGTTATTATAATGATTAACGTTATTTCTGATTCAAATATTAACGCTATCAACAATACTGCACTTGATATTGTCTCTTTTCTTAAAAAAAATAAATTATTTTTTTCTTCTCAATATGATGATGACGTAAGAATTAAACCTTCTGATTGCTTGTTTCAAATAACTCGTACCATTGACGGTAGTGATAGATTTCTTACCGTTACTTCTGAAAATAATGAAAATGTTGCAGCACTTAAACAGCTTGTTGATAACCTTGATAATCTTCTTGGTAATAAACAAAAATTTAGAATTTTTAAAATTAAAGATTACTCTCTTGAAACTATTAAAGTGAAAATTTGTAGAGAACTAGTCTCTAAATTAGAAGACCTTTATATTTTAAATGAAATTGATCAAGAAGATATTAACTTGGTCTATTCCATACTTGGAAAACCCGTCCCTAAAAAATTTTCAGCTAATCAAATGCTTGATAATAGCAAAGAAGTATTCTATGCCATACGTAACGCTATGACAGAACAAGCTGAAGAAATCAAAGCTAACTCTATTGATTACTACGTTTCTATGTCTAATCGTATTGATCCTAATAATGAATTTAATACACCACAAGAATTTATTAAAGCTGGTAAAAGAAATATTTCTGATATGAGCACCCTTCGTATTTGCTATATTTATAAATTTGAAAATGACAAGTTCTATTCTATTATTAATGAAGAATTTGACACTATGCTTGCTGTTGCCGCTAATAACATTACAATGAAATACAAAAAGACTAACAAACCAGAAGTCACTGTACATTCTCTTACAGTCGGTGCTAAGGGGTTTGATCTTAAAATCTCTCTCGATAATGAGTACTTTAATGCAAGAGCTATTCCAGTAGAAGGCTACTTTGTTAGATTTCACTTTCGCTATATTATTACTTAAAAAATAATCAAAAAATACTTGATTTTAATCTTATCTTTTTTTATAATACACACTCTTTAACACATTAGGAAAAACATGAATCGAGTTCTATCTTCTTTTGCAGCAGAACCTTGTGATAACATTAATGATATCTTCCCTTTAACAGAAATGAATCCAGAAGTTGCAGATTCTGTCTGGAAATCTATTAAAGCTATTAACGAACTTGTTCTTATTGATGAAGAAGATGATTACGTTCAATTTATTGAAGGTGGTTATACTTTACAAGTTCTATCTGGCGCACTTAAAAGCATTGAAGAATTAACTAAATCAAAACCAAAATATGTTGTTGAAGTTATTAAAACATTTAGACTTGATGAATATCTTGTAATTCCTGATCGACTTTATGAACTCGCAGGTGAAACTGCTTGATTTTTTAATTTAAAAAGTCACTTTTTAGTGGCTTTTTTTATAATTTTTATTTGACATAAAATAAACAAACAACTATAATAATCAAAGTTAAAGACATACAGGGCAAACCTGTCAACTGCTAATACAGTGTTACCGTTTTCGGTAATAGAGAAATTCAAACATTCGGATTTGATTCTTTAATTTTCTTTTTTCCTTATAGAGTGCTTAAAATGAATTATAGCAAACAAAAAGATTATATATTAGAAAGAAGTAATAAGCTTATTCGTTTAAATATTCTTCTTTCTTTTACCTTATTATTATTGACGATTTCTGCTCTTATTGTAGGATTTTCTTTTGACTTTCTTGCATTTAAAACAGCAGATATAATCTTTGCTACTTTTTTTATGATTTTTCTTATTGGTGAAAATCTTATTATGTATCGTTATTTTTCTGTTCAAATAGAAAAGGATACTAATAAAAAACTTGAAGCATTAAAACAACAAAGAGATGCGGAGGCTTTAATTACGTTTTCTTAAAATTTGTTTTTATTTATTGATTTATAAAACATATTTTGCTATTATATAAATCATTATTTTATTAGGATTATTTATGCAAAACTTTTATTTCTCTATTCAACAAGTTAAAGAACTTATTTCTCTTCTTGGTGAAAAAAATGGATTAATCAATGAACCTCAAATTGATATCTCAACTGATCGAGATGATAAATTCCTTACTAAAAGTATTGCTGATTTTTATAAAATAATCTCTGAGGTTGCTAATATTCTTAATGTTAGTGTTAACGATCTAGTAACAGAACGTATTTATGAAGAGTCTAATCATGAAAGTGTTTCACATAAAGTTATTTTAAATCCTTTTGATTGCTATCAAAAAGGTTTTATTCATAAACTTAATAACGAGTTTTATTTAGTTGACGATTATGACTATGATACTTCTACCGTCTATCTTACCTCTTCTAAATCAGGTAAAAAGGCTCAGGTTAATTGCTTTAAACTTCAAACCGTTAGCTGGATTGATATTTATCCAGAACTTTTTTATTAATTATGAGTTTTTCCTTAAATACCTATGATTTTTTGAGTGTAGAAAACCCTTCTACACTTGAAAATTTTCATGAAATTTTTGAGTTGTTTTCATATGATTTACTTAATAATGAAAACACTATTATTTTAAAAAATTTTGTTACAGAATCTTTTTTAAAATCAATTTTAAAATTGAAATCACAACATGTTATAATCTTGTTACGATTTATTAAAAAAAATAAATCCCTTTTTAATGAAATTGATTACACTCCTACATATTTTTCTCATTTAGTAAGACAAATCATTACTAACGATCAAGAACCAGATAATCATTTTACTAAAATAATAGCTGAACTATTTAATCCTGATCGCTTTTTTTATAGCCATTATCATTTTTATAATTCTCTTAATGATATTTCTGCTTATTTAGAATCGGCTGCTATTAATAATGATAAAAAACTTCTACAAGCTTTCTTTTCTTACAAATATACAATTGATTATTTTTATGACTATAAAAAAGATTTTTTAATATCTCTTAATAATCAAATTTCTATACAGGCTGTTAAATTAAAGCTAGTTTCTCATAATTTTTAATTTTCAGTTGCTAACATAAAATTAAACCAGTATAATACGATTTATAGATTGATTCGATACAACATTAATTAAATTTTAAACAAAAAAGAGGTTTAAATGAAAAATATTCAAAATGCTACAATTGAAATGTTTAATTGGTTTATCCAAGCACATGATTTAACAAAAGAAGAAGCCATTGAAGATTCTGATTTTTTGGAAGAAATTGAAGAAGTTTTTGTTGAACACTTTGAAGAATTATTTCATGAAAAAATTATTTCAGAATCTACTTTAAAAGAAGCAGAAAAATTAGAGGAAGAAGAAAAAATAATTACTTATCTAAAATCAGTTATTTAAATTTTATTTTTTACTTGCTAACATAAAACTAAACTAGTATAATACGACTTATAGATTGATTTGATACAATACTCATTAAAGGTACTACTATGTCACGTTTTACTATTTCTAATCTTCGCGCTAACGTTGATGATATTAACGCTCTACTTGCTAAATCAGGTTCTCTTTTCTTTTATGAAGTGAATTCTCGTAATGGCTATTATGCTGTCGATCTTTGCCATAAAGTACGTGGCACTATTCGCAACATTGATTGTCATGAACCTGCGCGTGTACTCTCAGAACGTGTTGACGATGATTATGAATATTACATGGGCAAAGAAGCGGCTTAATGCCGCTTTACAGAGGATTTTTAAATGTTAAGACTTATTAGCTACTAAGATAAAAGTATCTCAACAGAAGGCTTTGAGAAAGCCCTAGAAGAATATCTTGATTATATGGAAACTAACAATAAGACACCTGAATTTACTCAGGAAGATTACGAAATTGTTGGTTTTGAAGATATTGAAGAAACTATTCTTTCTCATGTTATTTATCATGCTGAATTAAATGGTTTTTCTGTTGATGATTATATGATTTAATAAGGATGCTTAACATTGATTTCTGCTGATTTTTATAATTTTTGCAAAACAGGTGATTTATATAACGCAAAAATTTTTTTAGAAAATAAAAATAAGATAATTATACAAGATAATTATCTTCAAGCGGCTTGTGAAAGTGAAAATTTAGAACTTATAACATTAATTTTAAATGATGACAGAATTGATTGTTATTATAAAATAGAAGAATTATTTTATTTTTTAATTTCAAATGAAAAATATGATATTATTCAATTTTTATTTTTTAAATCTTTTTTTAAAAATCATCTTAATACGCTCGTTAGATTATTTCGGTCTTTTGACTTTATCACTAATGAAGATAATAAAGATTTTATTTTTTCTTTTATTGATACATTTTTAGAACATCATTATGAATCAAACAGTTTTGATTCTCAATTATTATTTACTAAGCATTTCTTATTTAATAAAGCACTTCCTTTTTTTAAATATATAATTGAACATGAAAAATTTATTAATTCCAATAATGAAGCTAATTTTTTATATTATTGTCTTCATTCTATTCGCAAACATAAAAATCCTTGTTTAAATGAAATTGATGATGTTTTAGATTGCTTATTGAATTCAAATATTATTTTTAAAAAAGCTGATTTTGAATTCTTTATTTTTGAAAGTGAATTAAGATTAAATGATATAATCAATAACAATCCTTATTATAAATCTGACAAATTATTTCATTTAAATCACATTTTTAATGTTTTTGAAAAAATGTATGATTTTGTTGATTTTAAAAATCATATTGCTAATTTCTTAAATAACAAAGAAGTAAGAGAAAATTCAGAAAAGAAATATAATCCTGAAATGGTTATTTTTCAATATTACTTGAAAAAACTTAAGCCAAAAGTTTCACAAAAAATTAATATTGAATACAATAAGAAAGTTGTTGAAAAATTAAATTTATTCTAAATTTAATTTGCAATCATAAACATATTTTAGTATTATATGTCTTGTCCATTACTTACTCTTTCAAGGAATTTACAATGCTTGGTCAAAAAATTCAAGGTCTTTTAAATAATGAAGTCCAACAAAAAAATAATAATTTAGAAACTATTATAGAAGTTCAAAATGTTAGAAGTTTTTTTAATATCATTAAAGTTTTTACTCGTAAAATTTCAGAAGGCACTAGAACTCTAGAAGAAGATAAAGATGGCAACGTTTTTATTGCTACTTCAAAAGAAATTTTTGGCAAAAATTACTATGGCAAACTTCTCTCAGTTGCAACTAAAGTTGATCTAATTGAATTTCTAGAAGAAACAAGAATTCCTGTTTCTGAAATAACAGAAGAAATTAAACAATGGCTTGCGGCAAATAATATTAAAAACATTTATGTACATTTTCAACATGATGAAAATGGTCTTGAATCTTGGAATAGTTATTGGATTAAAAGATAATCTAAAATCTATTATTATTATTAAAGTCCACTTTTTAGTGGGCTTTTTTCTTTTTAAATATACTTTTTTTGTCTTTCCTAAAACTACTGGTTTAATTATGCCTCGTAAGATTTTAATTTTTATTTTTTATTAAATTAAGCTTGTAAATAAACAATAAATTTAGTATTATATCTCTTGTCGATTACTTACTCTTTAAAGGAATTCACAATGCTTGGTCAACAAATTAATACACTTCTAAATGATAAACTTCAACAAGAACAGAACGAAATTCAACGTCTTCAAGAAGAAAAAGACTTAAAAACTCTTAGAGAAATTGAAAATGTAAGAAGTCTTTTTAATAGTATTAAAATATTTACAAGAAAAATTGCTAACGGTCAAAAAAAATTAGAAAATGATAAAGCTGGCAATGTTTTTATTACCACCTCAAAAGAAGTTTTTGGCAAAAATTATTGCCGTAAACTAACTACTAATGCTTATAAAAAAGACTTAATTGAACTGTTAGAAGACACTGAACTCCCTTTGTCAGAAGTTATTCAAGATATTAAACAATGGCTTGCTGATAATGATATTAAAGGTATTCAAGTTCGTTATGAATATGATAGTGGGGGTATTGAATCTTGGAATAGCTATTGGATTAAAATATAATCTAAAATCTATTATTAAAGTCCATATTTAAGTGGACTTTTTCTTTTTTTTAATCACGTATAAATTTAAAGAGTATTTACAAATTAAAAAAATTATTCAATTATAGGATTTTTATGATACTTACTGATAAAGTTACAATTAAAATGAATAAAAAAATAAAGTTTTGTTTTGAAAGGGTAATATATAATATTTATTTTCATTATTACCTTGATGTTCATAATTATGATGAAAAAAGTGCATTAATATCATTAAAATGTAAAATATCAGGTGATGTAAAATCAAATAAAGAATATTTTATTCTTGAGTTTGATGAATTTGAAATTCCTCATGAATTAACTGTTAAACAATGGATTACTAATTTAGCTTTTCATTATGATCCTGCTTTTGAACCTGAAAATCTGTTTTTTGAACATAATGAAAAACTTAATAATAAAGTCATTGATATCGCAACAAAAGATTTTAAACTTAAAAATTTTTAAAAAACTATAAATAAAACATTGTTTTTCATTATTTTATTTATTATAATACTCACTCTTAAACAAAAAAAGGGAACATACTTTATGAAAAAAATCATTCAACTTGGTTTCGCTCTAATCGCAATGTCACAATTAACTGGTTGTTTTACCCTCTCTCAAGCTGACGCAAACGAAGAAATTGTTCTTATTGCTCAACCCTATTTTTTTGGCAGTGAGGGCATCTTTTCTGAACCCGTAACAAATGGTTCTGCTTGGGTAGCTTTCTCTACAAAAGAAGTACTCTATACAATCTCACCACAATCTTATAATATCGGTTTCCAAGATGTTATTTCTTCTGATAATGTACCTATTGATTTGAGTGCAACTGCTATTCTTCAAATCAACAAAGGTCAATCGCCTGTTCTTCATGAAAATTTTGGTACTCGCTGGTATAAATCGAAAGTAGAAAGTCAGTTTGATATGCTTACACGTAACTTTGTTCGTGATAATAAACATAAAGATCTTATGAATGACCGTGCCACTATTCAACGTGGACAACTACAAATTGCACAAGAACTTTCTGCTTACCTTAAAGAAGAAGGTATTCCAGTAACACTACAATCTGTTATTCTTGGTAAAGCTAATCCACCTGATCCACTTTTGGTTCAAATTGCTGAAACTGCTGCACAAACAGAACGTAAACAAACTGAAACGCAAAGAGAACAAGCAGAACTTACTCGTAAAGCTGCCGAAGAAGCAAAAGCCGAAGCTGATAAAGCCTATAAAACAAAAATGGACTTCTCAGCAGAAGAATACCTAGCTCTACGCCAACTTGAAATTGAAAAAGAGAAAATTCAAATGGTTAAAGATAAAGAAAACGTAACTATTGTTCTCTCTTCTGGACAAGGCACATTAGGTACTTTTAAAGTTAAACAACCTAATTAATAAATAATTAAACCATTTTAAAGAGAAGCTTTTGCTTCTCTTTTTTTTTACATTTCATTTACTTTTTGTTTTTTTTTGCTATAATATCAACATACTTAAAAGAAGGAATCTTTTATTAATGAATAATCATAGTACAGATTATAAAGTATTAACTCGCTCTTTTGCGAAATCTCTTTATCCTTTAATTAATTTTTATCTAAGTGATAATTATTATATGGATACTCTTACACAAGAACAATTAACCTATTATTCTGATCTTAAACATATCCTGAATGCTTTTGTTAAAGAAAATACTCCACCTAATAACTATTATTTTTTCTGCTCTAAGTGCCTTAAATTTATTGTTCTTTTTTCTATTCATAAAAAAAATAAATTTTTATATAATCAAGCCACTACCTTAAAAAAACATTTCAAACAGTTTGAAAAATTTTAATTATTGTTTGATTTTTTGTTTTTAAAATAGTAAAATATAAGCATGATAATTAATCCAGATAATGACGGTATTGATCATATCAATACTTATAGCAAAGGTAAAACTGAATTAGGTAAACTTCTTACGAATTTTGCTCACACACCTTTTGTACATCCTAAATATGGCGAATTTCAATCCGTAGAAGGGTTTTGGTATTTTAAAAAAACTGGATCTATCTATCCAGAACTTAAAAAACTTCATGGCTATAAAGCTAAACAGACAAAAGTTATCTCCTTGGAGTGACGCACAAGACGATATAGGATTGACAGAAGAGTTTAAAGAAGATATTCTTGAAGCCATTAGACTTAAACTTCGACAAAATCCTTACATCGTTAAAATGATGATTGATTGTGATTTACCTTTTGAACATTATTATGCCTATGGAAATAAAATTCAAAAACTTCCTGAATATAAATGGATTATTGACGAACTTGAAAGAATTCGTCAAGCATCTAAAGTTTGGTATCAAAATAAATATAAATAAATTTGTTTTATTTGTTGACTGTTTTTTGCCCTTAATATATAATATACACTCATTCAATCAATAGGCTTTTATTATGAATTACGAAGATAAATTCCGTATTTGTAACGCTGTAGAAATTCGTCAAAATGGAATGAAACATCATGCATTTTCTATTCAACGAAAAAATATTCTTGGGCTTTGGGTAAATGTTACACAAAAATATATTGATGAATATTCAACAAAAAATTTTATTCCTACTTTCCCTACAATAGCCGATGCTCAGAAACAAATTGATGATCTTATTCTTTGTATTAAAAGAAATAAAGTTGTTAGAACAAAAACAAAACAAATAGATCATATTGTTGTTCACAATATTGAAGTTCGTATTCTCAAAACTTTTAAGAAATATGAACATGGGAACATTTTACGTGAATTTCATATTCAAACTCGTACACCTTTTTCTCTATGGAAGGATGTTAAAGAAAATCAAGTTTCATTTTGCGCTTATGAAGGGGTTTTGAAAAGAGATACTTATAAAGAAATTTTAACCGCTTTTAATAAAGTTATTGATAATATTGAAACAAAAAAATCCACTTCTGTTTCTTCTTCTATTATTAATCTTTAAGGACATTATAATGACTACTGAATTTCGTATTAAAGTTGTTACTAAAACAGTTAACGGTAAAAAAACAGATACTTTTTATCCTCAAAGAAAGGTGTTTGGTTTATTTTGGTTAAGAGCACGAAACAAAGATGTTAATATCAAAGAAAACGTTTCTCGTTCTGATTGGATTGCTTCTTTTTATTGTATGGAAGAAGCAAAAAAATCAATTGATATATGGAAAGCCAATCTCTCTAAACGAGTTAAAAAGGTTATAGTCGGTAAACCTGTTACCGTTTAATAAAATTTATGACTGATAGCATCAATCACATAACTTTTTTAAATAATGAAAATCCTCCAAATTTGGAGGATTTTCATCCTATTTTTCAACAAGTCAAAAACAATAATCCTAATGAATATATTAAAAAAGAATTAACAAAATTTGTTTCTTATACTTTTAATGAGTCTGTTTTTTTATTTAAAGATAAACATTTTTTTATCTTACTAGATTATATAAAGAATAATAAACATATATTTGAACCCGTTCATTATCATTTTGAAAGCTCACATTTTTCTTGTCTTCTTAGACAAGTTATTACTGAAAATTATATCGAACCTGCTTTTTCACAAATAATAGCTGAATTGTTTAATCCTGATAGATTTTTTATTTCCATGTTCTGCTTTAAGAATACTATGGATAATATTATTAATTACTTAGAAGCTGTTATTAAAGAAAAAGATGAACAACTATTAAAACTTTTTTTTGGACATAAATATACTGTTGATTATTTTTATGATTATCATAAAGAATTTTTAATGAATATTAATAGCCAATTTCATATCCCTATCTTAAAATCTAAAATTTTCTCTCAGATTTTTTAATTTTTATTTGACTCTATTTTTTAATTTTTATATAATATAATCTCTTTCAAACAATGAGACAAATTAATGGCTATTTTTAGATTTTTATTAATAATTTCAACCATTTTAGTAATTATTTTTTTCTTAATGATTAATTTTGTTTTTACTAAACCAGCCGAAGATGAACAACCTGTTAAAGTTATCTACAATGATTGGGGGATTGTTTCTTCTATTGATAACTGTCGTGAAAGAAAACACTCTTTGCGCTGTAAAGTAGTCACTGATAAATATACTTTTAAATCAATGGATATTACAGATTTCCCAAATAATACTCTTAAAGAAGGTGATCATATCCAATCAAAAACAGTTGTTTTTCAAAAATCTTATAAATCATATCTTGTGAGTAACAACCTACAACTTGCTTCTGGTCTTTGTTATTCTTGGATGCCTTGTTTTAATGATTATGAACAATACGTAGAATAAATTTAAAATTATTTTTTTATAAAAATACTTGCAATAACCTACGGGATTTAGTATTATATCTCTCGTAGGTTGTTGAGACACAACTAAAAACTCTCAAATCACTTTTTTAAATCTTTATTTTTTAGGTGCTTTATGACTTCTACTCGTAACCAATCTCCTGCTGTCGCTAAA
>Ga0208748_1000173_pt1 | contig 32825 bp, 31 predicted proteins | sample Knorr_S7_td_Bott_FD_185599 | JGI IMG/M metagenome (GOLD analysis project Ga0208748, IMG submission 185599) | Marine microbial communities from Southern Atlantic Ocean transect - Knorr_S7_td_Bottom_ad_4513_LV_A (SPAdes) (version 2) | ecosystem: Environmental > Aquatic > Marine > Oceanic | place... | reverse complement strand
TCCAAAATATCATTCAAAGACATTAACGAAACTTTTTGTAGAAGATAAAACTGTAAGTAAATTCAAGGTTGCAATATTTGGAACTTGTTATGGTGAATATAATGATCCTAAATCTGTTATTGATTTGGTTGATGTTCTTAGACACAATAATGTTGAGGTAAAACTTATCAAAAACACACAATGTTGTGGCATGCCAAAGATGGAATTAGGAGACCTTGAAACAGTTATTAAATATGCAAATGAAAATATTACTCCACTTAAAAAGTTAGTTGGTGATGGTTATAAATTAATTGCACCAATCCCTTCCTGTGTATTGATGTTTAAGAGTGAATTACCAATGATAATTAGCGATAATGAAGATATTAAGTTAATTTCAAAAGCTTTTTTTGATCCTTTTGAATATTTATCATTTTTAAATGATAGTGCCCAATTAGACACAAATTTCAGTGCCATTGATAAAGAGGTGCTTTATCAAATGGCTTGTCACCAAAGAGTGCAAAATATTGGATCGCATACTAAAAAAATCCTTGGGTTGATTCCTGACTTACATGTGAATATAGCAGAACGATGTTCTGGACATAATGGAACTTATGGTGTTCGAAAAGAAACACACACCTATGCAGTTACAATTGCAAAACCAGTTGTAAAAAAAATAACTGATAATACAGATTTAGTTGTGAGTGATTGCGTTATGGCAGGTAATCATATTGCCCATATTGCCACCCAAAATATAGAGGCTATTCATCCCATTACCTTGGTGAAAATGGCTTATTGTTTATAAGGAAAGTGAAATGACAAACTTGCTAAAAAGAGAAGATTTATTTTCATTAGAAGAATATGTAGAACAGCATTCAAATATTCGGAAAAATGTTATGGACGTAAAAAAACTTAGAGAGGTTAACCTTGGGGAACACATACGTTTATTGTTTGAAAATCACCAAACTGTTCAATACCAGATTCAAGAAATGCTGCGTATTGAAAAAATCTTTGAAGCAGCCAGTATACAGGCAGAATTAGATGTATATAACCCTCTTATCCCAGACGGCTCTAACTTAAAAGCAACTATGATGATCGAGTATACAGATGTTGTTGAGCGTACAAAAGCTTTGTCTAATTTAATTGGAATTGAAAAAAGTATATACTTCCAAGTTGGTAATCACCAAAATGTATATGCTATTTGCAATGAAGACTTAGAAAGAGAAACTGATGAAAAGACTTCATCTGTACACTTTATGCGCTTTGAGTTTGACCAGGCTATGATTGTTGATTTTTGTAAAGGCACTAATGTCAAAATTGGTGTTTCTCATCCAAACTATGATTGCGAACTTATTTTAGAGAAAAGAGTCCAAGACCAGCTTAATCAAGATTTTATGAATGGAGAGGCACGATGAAAAAATATGAATGCATGATGTGTGGCTATATTTATGATGAAGCTTTAGGTGATCCTGACGAAGGTATTGCGCCAGGTACAGCCTGGGGAGACATCCCAGAAGACTGGTCTTGTCCTGACTGTGGTGCCAGTAAAGAAGACTTTGAGATGGTGGAAATTTAACCACAACAAATCTAAACTCAAATTCAAATGGGCTGATGTGCCTGCCAGAGTAAAATAATCATTTTTTGTATTAAGCTCGTAAAAATAGATGTCTAAGATATTAATTCTTCCAGGTGATGGTATAGGAAAAGAAATAATTGTCCAAGCAATAAAAGTAATTGATTCATTAAATGCCAATCACGGTTTGGGCATGAATCTTGTTCATGGATTGATTGGTGGCAGTGCTTATGAAGAGACCGGTTCGCCTCTTCCTGAGGAAACTTTAGTAACTGCTAAAGAATGCGATTCTATCCTATTGGGAGCTGTTGGTGGACAACAGTGGGAGTCATTGGAAAGAGAGCTGCGGCCAGAGCGAGGTTTATTAGGCATACGTTCTGAGTTGGATTTGTTTTCTAATTTAAGACCAGCAATTCTCTATCCACAACTTGCAAATGCTTCAACCCTAAAAAATGAAGTTGTTTCTGGCCTTGATTTAATGATTGTTAGAGAGCTTGTTGGCGGTATTTATTTTGGTCAACCGCGTGGTATTGAGATCAAAGATGGAGAGCGCTTTGGTGTTAATTCGGCCACGTATTTTGAGTCAGAAATAGCCCGCATTGGGCATTCCGCTTTTCAAATTGCACAAAAAAGAGATAAGCGGGTCTGCTCTGTGGATAAGGCTAATGTGTTAGAGGTTTGTGAGCTTTGGAGAGAAGTTATGGAGGAAGTTTCTCAAGATTATCCCGACGTCGAACTTACTCACATGCTCGTTGATACCGCTGCAATGCAGCTCGTTAGAGCTCCAAAACAGTTCGATGTTATGGTAACCAGTAATCTCTTTGGTGACATATTGTCAGATTGTGCTGCCATGCTCACTGGATCGATTGGAATGCTTCCATCTGCCTCACTAAACAAAAACAATTACGGTATGTATGAGCCTATTCATGGCTCTGCACCTGATATTGCTGGCAATGATATTGCTAACCCTTTAGCGACAATACTTTCGGTTTCAATGATGTTACGATATTCACTCAGTCAAGCATCACTAGCTGACAAAATTAATGCTGCAGTTAATGTGGTTCTTGATCAGGGCTATAGAACGAAAGATATCTCAGCTGCAGGCGACACGATAGTTGGTACCGATGCAATGGGTGATCTAATTGTCGATGCAATCGAGTAGATTTATTTAAAACAAGTAGATATTGTTAAGCAGTACAAGTCATTTCTTGTCCGCAACATGACGGTGACTTTATTTTTCCATGCTCATTTGGACATTTTGAAATTTGGACTTCGGTTCCGTCATCTAGTGTCAGTATATCATCTACTAAAGGTGCATCACAGTGAGCACAAGTTGCATTAACTGCCATACCACATTCACTACATTCGTATGTTGCCATAAATTTCTCCATTTGTTTGGAACCTTATATTAACAGAACAGACTGGTCATATCAAGGATTTCAAAAAGTGCAACTATAGAAGCTTAATAGAGAACAGCCTCATTATCAATAGAGCGCCACAAATACCAGGAAGCGACAGTACGATAGGGCTTCCAACGATCTGAAATAGCGATCACTTGGTCTATTTTCAAAGGAATTCCATCAACACAGTAGAGCTGATTAATTGCCCTTATGATGCCGAGATCTTTTAGTGGAAAAATGTCTCCCTCTAGTAAATAGAACATGCCAAACATTTCAGCCGTCCAAGGGCCGATGCCTTTAATTGTGATTAATTCATCATAAATATTTGAAAATTCTCGGTCATACCAATAAGAGTCATCATTAATATTATGAGATTTAAAGTGTTCAGCAATGTTCATAATATATTGAGTTTTTTGTTTGGAAAGTCCACAAGATCTTAAATTCTCAAAACCGACTAAGAGGACATTATCAGGCTTAATTTCGTCTAATAAATCAATTATTTTTTTCCAAACACTTGCTGCGGCTTTGACTGATATCTGCTGGCCAACTATTGAACGCATCAAGGTTTCCAGTGCATCACCACGCGTGGTTAGAGTGGATTGACTATATTTATTGATTAATTCACCCAATTTTGCATCGATATTACTCAAATAATCAATAGATTCTTGCCAATATTCAGGTTTTTTCATAAAAATATTAAAAAAATGATTAAAAATATTAAAAAAATAGGAAAATTAGACTAAAAATGACAATTTTTTTACAAAAATTGCCGAATTAAAGTTAATCTTTATATTTTCAGTTTAAGATTATTGCTAACTTATTCTATTAAATATACTGTATCTGATTATTAGAACAATACACATCGTCGTATAATCAAATCTGTGTTTTTCATACCTCTACAACCCCTATTCCTATGCGATTATATGAAAATAAAATAATAGTTTGTACTAACTTTGTACTAAATTTTCGTCTGGGTTTATACTAGGTTCAAAATGATAAATTTAGCTAGTCAAAAAAAACTGGTTAAACCCTACTTCACACATCATGCACCAACGTTGGAAAGATAGGAAAGTGAAAATTCACCTTCCAATATTTCTCCCATAAAGTCGCCAAATCCAGTCTCCATTCGCCAATTCAGATATGCTTGATGCTCCTCTTTTGAATCCCACTGTTCGTATAAATATATTGTCTTGTTATGTTTTTTGTAACTTCTTAGCCACGACAAAATAGCTAGATGCGTCTTTGTATATCTCTTCAGATTCAACCGCTTGAAACCCGCCTGCCTCTAATAAGCTTTCTACCTCAGAGCTTGTGACTCTTCTTATAGGAATGGGAATTAGTCCAAGTTTACACAAGACCCGCACCAGCTGGATTTGAAGATTAACTAAAAATGACATCTTTTGACGTAAGCAAGGTGTTACAGAAATGAACAAACCTTCTGGCTTTAGCAATTCATTTATTCGCAGTACTACATCCTGTGGGCTAGGGACTGTATGTAACATGTTAAAAGCTAGAATGACATCATATGATTCTTTAGCAAATTCGCTATCAAAAATATCTGTTTGCTCGAAGATTACGTTCTCTACTTTCGCAACCGCTGCTTTCTCCCTTGCTATTTCAATCATTTTCGATGATATATCAATAGCGTGAACCTCTTTAACCTGACAGGAAAATTGGCACGTTGCGGTTCCTGTCCCACACCCATAATCGAGAACTGTATCGCTACCTTTGAGGAATTTTTTGGTATTTTCTCTAGATTTACTATGAATGTACTCAAATCGCTCTTCGGTCTTGTCGTAGTTTTTAGATGCTCCATCCCAAAACTCTTCCAGTTTACTCATTCTCTATACCTTTGTGGGAGAAACATAACTTATTATTATCAGGCAACTTGCCCTGATAAGTTGCTATTATGAGGTTACAATCTTCTAATATTCTTACTGTGATAAATTGCTTTTAACTCATCATCTATATCACAAATCTCTTCGCGGAAATTCTATTTTCTTAAATGGCCAAGTTTTTTCTAACCATGCTTTAAAGGTATTACCTAATTTTGTTTCCAAACCACTACTAAGAAGATCTTGTCTTATCCAATAGTATGCTTGTACTTCAAACTCATGATTATCTGATGGATAAATGTAGCAACACCCAATTACTTCTTCTTCATTTTGCGGCGAAAGAACTGTGTATGCAAATGAATGTCTAAGAGAAAATTCTCTTTCATGCCAACCCAAATCAACAAGATTTTCATTTAACGTCATCTTTTTTGGCCAATCACTATCATCCATAAGTTTATATAAATGTTTTTCACTTTTCATTACTGCTTCATAGTCTCTATCTAAGTAATTTATTGTTAATGGCCTTAATATAAAATTTTTAGTTACTAATTCTTCTGGAACTTCAAAATCATCTTTAACTATTGGACGGTTATACATTTAAATTTCTCTCAGCCTCATCTAAATCATCTCCATTATCATGTTTATTTTTTTAGAACATTACTCCTAAAAACAAAGAACGTCAATATTCTCAATAAATAGAAGGAAGGTTGCGAAAGAAATCTGCTCCAGACTTGACGGATGTCCAATTGTGAATAATGTTTGTGTTGATTGTCTGACTGTGAAGAATTAGTGGGAGTTACTCACACCGAAGAGGTTAAGGTCTCTCCGGTACTTACCACTTCCACGAAGGTACTGTTTCCGAATACGATATCAGTGAGAGTATTTGAAGTTGGAAAAGTACTCTTGGGGTGCTCAGCCTTTTAATAAAAATAAAACTACCATATCAAAAGTATATTTAAAATTTCAGATATTAACTATACCACCAACAGGTAATTACTTGCCTATTTATCAATTAAATCCTTCCACCATTTTTCAAAGACATTATTTTGTTCTGTTGAAACTAATTGGCCAAGTTTTGGAGTCATTAAATTAATTCCATATATTTCTGCATATTTTTCACTTTCTTCAACTGGCTCAAACCAATCATGTAAAGATAGACTGAACATTCCCCAATGAATTGGGACCATAGCTTTGCCCTTTAGGTCCAGAACAGCCTGTGCTGCTTCTTCAGGCATATTATGAACTTCACGCCATCTTTCATTGTATTGACCACTGTCAATAAAGGCTAAATCAAATGGCCCATATTTGTCTCCAATTCTTTTGTAATGAATATCGTAACCGGAATCACCATTGAAGTAAAAACTGTTAGATTTAGTTTTAACTACCCATGAAGCCCAAAGAGTTCTAGCAGCGGTTCCTAATCTGCCAGAAAAGTGTTGTGCTGGAGTACAAATAAAAGTTATTCCCTCAAATTCTAATTTGCCCCACCAATCTGTTTCAAACAATTTTGTTTCATGTACACCCCAGCTTTTCAAATGAGAAGTTACACCTAAAGGAGCAATAAATTTTACATCCTTTTCCTTGAAGTAAGTCACAGTCTCCATATCCAAGTGGTCATAATGATCATGGGAAATTAAGATGTAATCTATTCTAGGAAGATCCTTGAGTTCAAGAACGGGTGGTTGGAAACGCTCTACAATAAAGCTTACAGGAGAGGCTGTATTAGAAAAAACAGGATCTATCAGAACTATAATATTTTTTATATTTACCAAAAGAGTAGAATGTCCAAACCAAATGAATTTGATGCCTTCGGTGGACTGCATGAATTCTTTTATATTGGGTGGCTTAACTTCTGGCAACTTAGTTTCTGGAACAGTTTCTGCTGAATTAAACAAAAATTCTTTGGTCATATTCCAAAATGATATTTTTTCATTCATCTGAATAATAATATTCTCTCTTCGATTTTTGAATCTTTCTTTTTCAATATCGTAATTAGGTGATATTTTTATTTTTTCGAGATGATCTCCACTAGGATTTTCTCCAAACTGAGAACATGAAGCTAGAAATAAAGAAAAGATTAATATAATTAAAAAACTTTTATTCATAATTTTTTTAAAAAAAGTATTTTCATTTTAGATATCTAAACAAAATAATTTTATTTGTTTTCCTATAAGTGGTTTAAGAGAGCCTAATTTATAACATCAATCGGTTTGTTTTATAAGAATTGGTAAGGTTGTGGAGACTGTCTGACTCTGTGAAGAGCTAGTATTACTGCTACGAGAGCTTATCTTGGAGTAAGTGATAATAGTGCTTTGGAACTTGCTAATAATATAAACATCTGATTTGAGGAGTATATGAACTAGACTTCGTAATCATCCCAACACTTTTCAGAACAATATTTTATATTTTCAAACTGTTTTTGTGGTTGAATTATAATCGTATTACCACATATTATACACTCTACATTATTCATTATTTTACTCTATAAATATTTTTTATTGTAATGCTACAAAAACATATACAGCAATGAAAATGCCAAAAGTATTTTATGAAGGTATGAAAATCTAATTATCAGTAATAATCATCAATATATAACATCAATCGGTTTGTTTTACAAGAATGTGGGGATTTTAGTTGGAGGGTGTCTGACTGGTGGTGCCATCTGAGGAAGCATCTAGGCATAAATGCGACTAACTACTTTATGTATCAAAGGGCGGCCCCAAGCTGCCTCAAAGAACTATTGGATTGAGTATTATGAAAATGGAAGGCGTGTTCGTGAGAGGATCGGACGAAGTAAACAAGCTGCTGAGAATCGTTTACGAGAAGTCCAGACGGCCAAAGCTGAGGGAAGGAATATCCGTAAAAATAAGAACACTTTAATTACTCTTGGGAATCTTAGAGATTGGTATCTTGAATTATCTGAAGTGAAGCAAAGACGTAGTTTTTCAAGTATTAAAAAATGTCTAAGAATTTGTGTAGATGGCATTGGTGATATTCCGGTAAGTCAGCTGACACAGAACCGTCTTGAATTATTCCGAAAAAAGCGACTGACTGAAATTTCAAAACGCAAAGGCCGGCCTGTTAAACCTTCCACAGTAAACAGGGATGTGACCAACCTTAAAGCAATGCTGAACAAAGCTCTTGACCATTCAAAGATTGAAACTAACCTGATAGGGCGTGTAAGACACCTTGAAGAAAACAATGTTCGAGAACGGGTGTTGATTCCTGAAGAGTTTGAAATGTTGTATCAACATTGCCCTGAGTCCTTAAAAGGGCTTGTTCTGATTGCGTACTATCTGCCCATGCGACAGGCGGAAATTTTGGACCTCACTTGGCAAGAAATAGACCTTAAAACGGGATTTATTAGACTTGGCGGACAACGCACAAAAAATAAAACTGGTCGGGTGATTCCTTTACATCCACGGATTATTGACTTCTTTCGTTGTATTCCTCGTCCGATACATGGTGGGTATGTTTTTGGTCAGAGCAGGAGATTTAACAGAAAAGCGTACAATAAGGCTTTAGAAGCTGCTGGAATAGTTGACTTTACTTTCCATGATCTTAGGCATTGCGCAATCAACAACCTTCGTCTTGCAGGAAATGATCACTATACCATCAAAGCAGCATCCGGACACAAAACGGATATTGCATTTCAACGGTACAATTTGGTCACAGAAGAAGAAATGAGGGGTATGAAATGGCTCGACTTAAAGCAAGGAACAACCGGAACGATGGACACCTATATGGACACCACGGCAAAAACAAGTAATGTGTAGATGTTGCTAAGTAACTGTTATTGCATGGTGCTCCCACCGTGACTCGAACACGGAGCTAGGGTTTAGGAAACCCCTATTTTATCCAGTTAAACTATGGGAGCAGCTTGAGTTTTTAGAGGAAAGGACTAAAGCTGTACAGACTTGTGACTGTTTGAAGTTATGCTACTATTAAGCCCTGATATTTATGTATAAATCAAGACAACATTTTGTGTTTTTGATTAAGCTGAAAAAGCTTTAAAACCGAGTCATTTCGAGCGAAGTTAAGTGTAGACCCCGAATCCAGGGGAACTACCTAAATTATTGTACTCAACCGGATTTGAAATCTGGATCCCCGATCAAGTCCGGGATGACAAAAAGAATATTTTAAGTAAGCCTTAGAAAACTGACAATATGTTAGAAAAACATAAAACTATTGCAAAAGACATCATAGATCTTGCGCAAGAATTTGGCGCCGAACAAGTTTCAGTTTCGCTTGCGAACTCGACTTCGTTTCAGGTTGATGTACGTGAGCAGAAAATTGAATCACTTCAGGAATCAGGTTCTTCAGGAATTCACCTCACAGTTTCAAAAAACAAACGGCGCTCAACTGTTTCCTCAAATGATTTGAGAATAGAGACTCTGGCGCCCTTAATACGTTCTACATTGCAGGCATTGCCTTACATGGGAATAGATGAATTTTACAGCCTTCCTGATCCAAAATTGCAAGGACGCGCGTCTATAAATTTAGAATTTAATGATCCTGATTTTGACAAACTCGGCTCAGCTGAAAAAGTAAATATTCCACTTGATTTGGAAAAATTGAGTTTGGATTCAGATCAAAGATTAAGAACCGATCAAGCCTTTTATGCCGACAGCATTTCTTATATGGTTCATGCTGATTCCAACGGATTTTTAGAAGGTGAAACCAAGACTCTCTTTAGTCTGGGAGTTTCGATGATTGCTGACGATATTGAATCAACTTCCAATGGAAACAGCGACTCAACAAATATTGGCCGGAAACAAACTGACGGTTGGTACAGCGCGGCCCGCTTTCACAAGAATTTGACACCATCACAGGAAATTGTTGATAAAGCGTGCCTGAGAACTTTACGTAAATTAGGTGCAATAAAACCGGTCAGTCAGGAAGTTCCTGTTGTTTTCTGCTCAGAAATGGCTCAAAGTTTTCTGGGTAAAATCGCATCGGCGCTCATGGGTGAAAATCTTTTTCGTCAGCAATCATTTCTTTTGAACAAGCTCAATGAGTCAATTGCAGATTCGAAAATCAATTTAATTGATGATCCTTTGCTTCCAGGAAAACTCGGAAGCCGTCACTTTGACAGCGAAGGTGTGAAGGCTAAACCGCTGGTTTTGATTGAAAAAGGTGTACTCAAAAATTATATGCTTTCGACATATTCTGCAAACAAGTTAGGAATGATTTCCAACGGTCACTCAGGTGGAATTTCAAATCTTATCCTGAAACTTGGTGATTATCCTGAAGAGGAGTTGATCGCAAGTGTCAAAAACGGTTTGTATTTAACCTCTATGTCCGGACAGGGAGCAAATATAGTAACAGGGGATTTTTCACGGGGTGCGCAGGGGATATGGATTCGTGACGGAAAATTGGCGGAGCCGGTAAGTGAATTTACTATTGCTGGAACTTTTAATGAAATGCTGAAGAATTTGAAAATGATCGGTAGTGAAGTTGACGAACGAAGTTCTATTCTCACTCCGGCTTTTAAAATTGATAAAATGGCAGTGAGCGGAACCTGAGGAATTCAGGAAGAACGGACAAGATTATTGACAGTTGAGACAGCATGTTCCAGCAAAGTAGTTCTGAATTGATCTCCGGAAATACCTTGTTGGCGTAATTTCTGGGCAGTCAATTTCAGTCCTTCCAGATATTCCAGCACAGCAAATTGTGAAACATCCTGATTCAGCAATTTTTCTGTTCCTTCATACATTGCAACCATCATTGTCTGATGTTGGGCATCTCCCAAAACGGAACGCAACGGGGTGGATCCTTGTTCAAAGTGTTGACGAAAAACACGAATATTTTCAAATGAAAGTCTTTGATTGCTTGAAACGGAAGTACTTTGTTCATTTCCGGAAACTGAATTTCTCTGCTGAAATACGGAACTTGTTTGATGTACATTCATTGGATTGGTTTGGTTTAGTATTGAATGCGCCTTTTTGTTTGCATAGACTTGATGCAAACTCCATGAAATTTTCACCTAAATGTTAAAGGTTTTTTGCTTAATCCACGGAAAATTCTTGTTATTCGTTTCAGTGCTTTAGGTGATTTGGTACTGACGACCCCTATTTTTCGCGAATTGAAACGTGTTTTTACGGATGCAAAAATAACGCTCTTAACTTCTTCCGGACTGGGTTCCGTACTTGACAACAATCCTCACATTGATCATGTAATTCGGCACAATAGAAACGAATCCCGCGAGCATCTGCAAGCCTTGATACAAAAACTGCGCAAGGAAAAGTTTGAGTTGATTTACGATGCTCACCGTTCACTGAGAAGCATTTGGATTGTCTGGAACCTCTCCGGAATCGGCTTTTTTTCAATTCCGCAAGTTTGGTCCATCAACAAACGCAGTTGGAGTCGTAGTTTGCTGATCCGCTTCAAACTCAATTTCCTCAAAAATACTCTTCCGCAGCGTCTGCATTTGCTGCATCCTCTACAGAATCATGCGAAAATTGAACTTCAAAATCACACAGAACTATTTCCGGATCAAAGCACTGTTTTAAGGGTGCAGAAATTTCTGCAGAAAAACGGACTTTTAGCAAAACGTTTTATTGCAGTAGGCCCAGCTGCTTCATATCCTCTCAAATGCTGGCCGGTGGTTTATTTTCATGAATTGATTTCAAATTTACTTGAACAAGGTTGGCCGGTTGTACTCGTGGGAGGAGCGGATGAAAAAGAAACTGTTCAACTTGAGAAAGAATTTTCCGGAAAAGTACACAGTGTGGCGGGTCAGTTTTCTGCGCTGGAATCAGCAGAATTGCTCGGACAGGCAAGCCTCGTTGTGACAAATGATACATCTGTCAGTCATTTGGCGGAAGCGATGCGGACAACCGCAATAGTTTTGTTCGGGGCAACGGTGAGAGAATTTGGCTATGCGCCTTTTTTGCGGGAAAGCAAAATGCTGGAAACAAATGAAGTTCTTAGCTGTCGTCCTTGTTCCCGTGATGGACGTGGTAAATGCGTAAATTCGGACTATTTGCGCTGTTTGACTACAATAACTCCGGAAAAGGTCTTGTCCTTAATTCCTCAACCAAATGCCGAACTATCTAAATTAGACTCACCTGAAAGTTGAAACATCGATTTTCCGGATTAGCTTTTAGTTGGCGCAGATTCCGGAGCACTGTCGCGTTGTGTGAATTTTGTATTTACTTCTTTCAAATCCAAGCGTCCGGCATCCGCCATATCACGCATAGATTGCGTAAATAATTTGCGAGCAGCCCGTATTTCAGCTGAATCAGGAGATTTTGATTTTAGTGAAGAAACAAGTGCGGAACGGCTTTTTTCAGGAAAACACATGATTGCCGCTTCCTTAATTTTTGTGGTAGATCCGGAAATCGCCGTAATCACTGCATCAGGTTGTAATTTTCTTACCACCTCCAGTAATATGTCTTTTGGTACATCCGGAAGTGACTCAAAAATAAAACAGTGACTCTCAATGTTCTCACTCAGTTTAATATCTGAGGTTCGCAAGCCATTAATCAATTCATCTCTGGTTGTGTTATCAAGTTCACTAAGCACGTCCGCCATGAATTTTATTCCATCAACTCCAACTGTACCCTCATCCGGCACATGTCTCGCTTTTTCTGCAAGGTTGTAGCCAATTTTCTCAACCAGTTCAAGTGGAAGTTCGTGAATCTTTCCCATTTCCAAGGCTACTTTGGTGCGCTCATCTTTTGGAAGATCACGAAGTAATTCTGCGGCCTCCTCGCTTTCCATGCGTATGATTACAAAGGCTTTTATTTTTGCGGGTTCATCTTTTATCAAAAATCCGATTTGTGATGTTGTCAGCTGATCCATGAATCCAAAAGGATTTGTTTTGTTATCTTCCGGATCCGTTAACTGTTTGGTGAGCAGAAATTTCTGCACATCTTTTAAAACAGCATTTGCTTCTTCAGGAGAAGGATTTGCTTCTTCCGCCAATTTTTCAATATCCAAATATGTTTTATTTGGAATTGTTCCGGCAAAGAGTTTTCTTGATGCACTCATACCCAGCGTTGCAATAAGCTTGGTCAGCATTTCCATCGATTGCTTGTCGCGCGACATCTCATGGACCAATTCCTCTTTCCAATCGTTTCGTCCAATGAGTTGTTTAATGATTTCTTGAATGAGACGTTCGTTGTCTTCTCTTATTTGAGCGTCATTGATTCCATAATCCGAATGTCCGTTTTTACCCAGCAATTTATCAATGGGATCCGGAATTGAAACCAAGCCTTGTTGTGGAGGTAATGGCAGTTGAGGTGTTTGTAAATCAGGCGGCATCAATGCGGGAAAACCTGCATTATCAGCTCCAGCGGCTTTGAGCTTGCTAAGTTTCCACAGAACCCATAAAAACAAGAGTATGAGCAACAATAACATTCCTGCAAGAATCATTTCTATATCACTCATCCTCAACCAAATCGGTTTTTCTTCCACCAACTTTTCCGCTTCTTCCGCAGTAAGCTCAACTTTTAGATCCTCACCTTCTTCTTTTGCATCTTCAGGAACAGCTTCCGCCATTGGATCAGGCAAATCCGCAGATTCACCAGACAAATCCAACTTTTCAGGAAAAGGCTCGCTTGGTAAAATCGGCACAAAAATCAACTCATCTCCGCGCTCATAATCAAGTCCACTGAGGATAGGAACAATTTCACCGATGTAAGAATTAACTGAAGGCGAAACTTCTTTGTGCATCACCAAATCCACACGCATCCTAGTGATTTGCCAATATTTTGCACCACTTGTGCTGGAAGGTTCATTTAGTTGACCGAAGCCTGGAAGAGTTTCGTTTGCCATACTTACAGAGCGTTCCTCTCCAAATAGTTTTACACGCAGCACATAATCCCTGGGTTCCAGGTAATATTTGAGTCCGTTGCGGATCGCCTCTTCAATTTCTAATTGGCGTATGTTGAGCGACCTTACACGTTCCTGTGCTTCAACAGAAAGAGTTGGAGCAAGCAAAAATAATATGATTGAGGAAACTAAAACAGACAGAAAAAATCTGTGAGGATTTATGAGTCCAGGCTTGTTTGGCTTCAAATATTTTTTTTTGAACATCATTACCTTGAAAAACGCAGGAGATATTTTTTCAGACCCTCATTTGTTGGATCAAGTTCAAGGGCGTGTTGCCAATTCTCTATTGCCATTCTGTTCCAGCCAAGCCGGTAGTAAATGGAACCAAGCATAGCAAAAGCCTGTGATGAAAATGGATTGAGTTCAATTGCTCTGCGGAGTGCGGTGATAGCGGTGTCATAATCTTCAATCAGATAACTCTTTCTTGCCTGCAATAGATAGCGTGTGGTTTCAACTCTAGCTTTCATGTCTATCTTCCGCGGTTCAGGATCAGGCTCCAAAACAGCTTCCGGTTTTTCTTCCGCATCTACAAGACTCTCATCCTCACCATCAACTCCAGGTTCTTCCTCAACCATTGAAGCATTATCAGTTTCTTTTTCTGTTTCCTTTTCGTCAGCATCCTTTTGATCTGCTTCCGCAAGTTGAGCCGCCGCGTTTCCAAGGGTAATTACAGAAGACTTGGCTGGAGTCGTAAACGGAACATGCACCATTTTGAGTACATCTCTTCCAGTCAAGTTGAGAAATTTAATCCGATTGTCTAAAGTTTGTCGAAGTACTTCAACATTAAAGAGAGAAACAGGAGTGTTCACGACAGCAAAAATTGTCGTGTACGGCCGCACTTGATTTACTATGCCGATTATTTTTTTCGTTTCTGTCGGTACCCAGACATTATTTTCAAATCCAGGCAACTTTATTTTTGAGATACTCTTATCTCGTCTCGTGACAGGAACAGTTTCCAGAATATAACGAATACTTACAGAAACACCAACATACGCTTTTGGCAATTTCTCCCGGAAAATCTCATCCAACTGTTTTTCTAAATCTCTTTCAACTTTTCTTTGTTCCGGAGGTGGAGGTAATTTTACGTCACCGTCTTTACTTTTACTTTTTTTGTCAGATTCAGATCCATCACCGGAAAGGCCTAATTCCTCTTCCTGCTCTTGCTTAATTTGATTAAATGGAACCGCAAGCAGTTCTTCAAGAGTTTGTTTTTTTTCAGCAGCCTCTGCCGCTTTTTCAGGAGAAGGATCTTCGACTTGTGCATTAACATCATTCCGGACAGAATCCTGCGCGTGCACTTTGTCGATATACAAAAAGATCAGTAGACAGATAATGAGCAAGGTGTAAAGAGAAATTTCGGCACCGGAAACTTTGTTTTTTTTCATTCCTTACTCCAAATTTTCCAGCATTTGACGCACTTCTTCGTCTTTAGGATCTAAAAGTTGAACATGCTCCCACATCTCAAGGGCTTCCTCTTTTTCTTCCAGGAGGAAATGTAATGAACCTTTCATTTTCAGAATGAAAATTTTGTCTGAACGTTTTACCGCCACTTTCAAACCCTTTGCTGCCCATTCCAAGCCCGCGACATAGTCTCCTGTTTGGAAAGCTTCAAGTATTTTTATGCGATAATCTTTAAGCGCACTGCGCTGTTCCGGCGAAATTGAACTGTCGGAACGTTCCGGAAAATCCTTGCGGATAATTAAAAGTGTATCACCACGTTTCTTATCAAAATTTATTGCCAGCGGGATTGCTTCCTTCAGGAAAGTATCTACCGCAGGAAGAACGGTTTCATCGAGCAGTAAATTTATCGCCATTTTTATGTTACTGGACGATGGTGCCTTGTCTTTTGTATTTTCGTCACTTTCAATCAAAGAAAATTTAACGTTTACCACAAAATCCGTTTTAGCAACATATTTCATCAACAACTCAATCAGTTTTCGCCTGACGATCTGTTCTTCATAAGGCGCAATACTGTCTGAAAAAGGTTTTGGGAAAGATGTCCTTTCCACAGAAACAGTATCTCCACGATCAGCATTGTAAAATTCCTGAGCTGGAATCAGTTTCATTAAAAACAGCTCTTGTGTTTCAGGAAGAGTGTTATCCAGTAGTACACCTACTTGCACCGATTTAAGGGCTTCTTTCAATTCATGGTTTCGTTTTGCGCTTTCAGAGATTTCGTCATCGCCGTCTTCATTTACATTATTTGCTTCAACCTTTGAGGCATCAGTTTCAAGCGGCATATTTTTGAGTTGTACTTCCTGCAGCAATTTTTTGTCCCAATTTATTATGACAGAAACATTAAAGCGTTCCGGAGAAAGGTAACGTGAGAGTAATTGATCTATATCAAGTTTAAGACTTTGTTCAAAATTCGCTGTTTTTAAACTTAAACGCTTGCTTGTTGCATCCTGCAGAGGAACTGCAATGACAAAATTAGGACTGTCAATTGGATGGATTAAGTTGGATTGCAGACCACCACGTTGTAAAACAACTCGCAGAATCCTTTTGTTGCCCTGTGTTTCTTCAATGACCGTAACAGAATTTTTTCCGCCATCTGTTCTCTGATTGAAAAGCACTTTTTTCTTGATTGGAAGTTCAGCAACCGGTTCCACAGTATCTTCTGTCGTAGTACAACCACTGAGAGCTGTCACCAGGACAAGGCCAACAAAAAATACTTTTTGATAAAATGAACTTAATAATTTGAAATTATTAAATAGTTTCATGATAATGCGTATATTTTTTGAATACGTAATTTAGTTAGAATTTCCAGCCAATGGAAATAATTGATGCTCCGGAAGCCGTAGCGCTTTCATCTGTTGTCAGCATTAGCAGGTAATGGTAATTGAGTGTCAATTGTTCTGCTACTGATAAGCTAAGCCCTGTTTTTAAATATGACGGATTGTTAAAAGGTGTCACTGTCATCATGCCTAAACCGGCAATCAAAGAAAATGCTACTTGATCACCGCCAAAGTTGAAAACGTCATAAATAATTGTGCCATCAATCAAAAATCCGGTGATTGATTTTTCGTATTTATCTGTCAAGTTGGAGTTGTCGTCACTCAACATTGCTCCGCCTCCGGTAAAACTCCAGTCATCTGTAAGTCGAACCATTTTTTCTGCACCTAATACTCTAGACTGGTGCTCAACGGTGGTAACGCTTCCGGAGGATGTGCTGGTAAAAGTAATTGGAACAGTCATCTTACCATAGAACGCGTGTATGTAAGTTCCGCTTTTAGGAGGTGTTCCGGTAACAATTTTAGAATAAACAATTTCACCTCCTTTTGCTTCATAAGCGTTCAGTGAGATAGAAAGTTGTTCACCTTCACTTGTAAATACAGCAATGTCGAGAAATCCCTTTACATTTAATTCTTTGGCAATCTCTCGGCGGTAGTTATCATCCGCGATTCCACGGCTGATTTTAAGAAAACTTCCGGAAATATCTGTACGAATTTGACTACAGGATTCACAGACACTCACTTTCAATTTTATCAAACTGGTGAGTGTCTGTTGTAAACGCGCGGTTGCGACTTTGCGAAAACTACTGGGCAGGGAATCTCCAAAAGAAATGCTGGAAATTGCGACAGAGCTAATTTTGTTTTGCATACTTTTGACAGACTCCAGCAGACTTGGAGTGAGTTGCTCCAATTGTGAAATCTGCCGATCTTTCCAAAAAACGGGCTCTTCCTCTTCTGCAAAAGCAGTTGTCCAACTTAAGGCGATTATTAACGACACCAAAAGCAATTTACGCGTAAAATTTATCATTTTAAAAATGTCAAAAACTTGGTGTGTTTTTTGCTGATTCTCCTGAGGAGAATAAAATTAAGAAGCTTACTAAACTTTTGCAACCTTCCTGCCAATATTAACAAAGTACAATGTTGAACCGAATAGTTCTTACAGAAAAAGATCAAATTGCGACTCTGAAAGTAATTGATGAGTTGAAGCAAAATGATATAAAGTCGGAAATGCAAGTAATCGCAAATAGTTTGGCTGAGAGTAACATGCGGAAGGTTACTCTGGATTTAGAAAATTTGCAAGTCATAAGCCATGATACACATGAGCTTTTAGGGTTAATTATCAGGCATGTTCGTTTGCAAAACATCCCAATTTCTATTACAGGAAGCACGCAGTTTGACCCCGGAATTCTGCTGGCAATCTCAGAAGGACGGCCTCAAAATGTTGAGCAGAAGAAACAAGAAGAAGTCAGATTTACGATAAAACCAAAATATTTTTCACGTTACCCAACTCCTTTCTTTTCCACAGAAAAAGAAGAAACTGTTTATCAGAATGTGCTTCCTGTAATTGAAACAGAACAGACTCAAGCCGATGATGCGGAAAATCAATTTTATGCTGAAAAACCGGATGATGTTGAGTTTGTCCTGCAGAAAAATATTTCAGAAAAGTATTCACTCTGGCTCAAGCTAGGCTGGATTCTGTTATTAAGTTTAACAGGAATTGCTCTCACTCTCATGATTCTTCTCTGGCCTGAGTATCAATCAGGGAAAATTCATGCAATATTTTTGAATGATAACAAGACACAATTTGCAGTGAAAACAGGGCCTGCAGAAAGTGTATTAATTCAAGAAAAATCAAAGAGCACCTTGATACAGGCCGTCAAACAAGGTGAATTGGCGGCAGTCAAACAATTTTTAGCTACTAGTGTTGATTTGGAAAAAAGTGATCAAAATGGCTATACATCTTTGATGCTTGCAATCAAAAAGCAAAATACGGAACTGGTCAAATTGCTGGCAGAACATGGTGCGAATGTTGGCATAAATGACGAGTTTGGAGACACACCATTGGTTTGGGCCTCTTCAATGCAAAATTTGCCCATAGTAAAATTATTGCTCAAGCATGGCGCCGATCCGGATCAAGGAAACTTTTCTCCACTTATGTGGGCTGCTTTTCATGGTAATTTGCCGATGTTAAAATTATTTTTGAAATCCGGAGTAAATCTAAATGCCCGGACTCACGAAGGTTGGACCGCACTCATGTGGGCTGCAGAAAAAGGAAATACGGAAGCAATTTGGGAGCTATTAAAACGTGGTGCAGGAGTCAACATGCATAATAATAGCGGAAAAACTGCTCTTATTCTGGCAACACGTCGTGGAAAAATTGGAACAATAGGTTTGTTACTCAATAAAGGGGCTGATCCGTCTGTAGTTGATTTTGCTCAAAAAACCGCAGCTGATTATGCAATGGAATTCCAACGCGAAGACGTTCTGCAGTTGCTGGAAAAGGAAGTTTATTTGCGGTGACTCAACTATTATTTGCGATTGCTTAATTTTATTTTTCCGGCAACGTTTGCAAAAGTGCTAACAAAAGCCGAACCGCTTGCAGATTATGTCCTCCTCCGGGAATGAGAATATCTGCGTACTGTTTGCTGGGCTCAACAAACTTTTCGTGCATCGGACGTACTGAAGCCAAGTACTGTTCTGTCACGGATTCTACAGTGCGGCCGCGTTCGCGCAAATCGCGTTCTAAACGTCTGATGAATCTTAAGTCCGGAGGAACATCTACAAAAACTATTAAATTCATCATTTTCCTGAGTTGACTGTCATTCAAAACCAGTATCCCGTCCACAATCAAAATTGGACAAGGTGCAACTTTTTTTGTTTTTGCAGACCGCAAATGCTGAGCAAAATCATAAATAGGTACTTCAACATCATTTCCGGAAATCAGCTCTTCCAGGTTCTTAACCAACAGTTCTGTTTCTAATGAATCCGCATGATCGAAATTTATTTTGTGGCGTTCTTCAATTGTCAATTCCGGTCGGTGCCTGTAATAGGCATCATGATGCAGAACAGACATTTTTTCCGGACCAAGCTGTTCTTTAAGCTCGTGGACAATAGTTGATTTTCCGGAGCCGGAACCACCACCGATTCCCATCACAAAAGGTTTTGACACATTTTTTGCCATTGGAAAAAAACCTCAATAATAAACGATGTAAAACATTCGCAGGGACATCAGCAACAGAAACAGGGCAAACCAGCGTTTGAGTTTTTCTTTGTCCAAATGGTGAGCGAGTTTCGCGCCTTGGGGAGCCATGAACATTGTAATTGGAAAGATGAAAAGGAAGCCTGTCAAACTAACATAACCGAAGCTCAACGAAGGAAGATTTGGGTTGGCCCAACCGCCGAAAATATAGCCGATTGCTCCAGGTAACGAAATCATCAACCCCAAACTTGCTGATGTTCCAACCGCGCTTAGCATGGGCAAACTATAGGCAGTAAAATAAGAGGTAAAAAACACACCTCCTCCAATCCCCATTATTGCTGAAAGCATGCCGATCACACCTCCTGCACCCCACAACTTTGGCAATACCGGCAGTTCTGATCCAAACACGAAATGGTTTTTTCGTAATAAAAATAGCGCAACCAACATTGTCAGTATTGCAAAAACTCCTTTGAGAGCATCTCCGCTCAGGCTGTCTCCGAGCCATGCACCGAACAAGGCACCACCTACTACCGGAAATGCTAACTTACGGAACAAAATGATGTTTCCCGAACCACGTTTATAATGAGACCAGGCAGAAGTAATTGAAGTAGGCACGATGATTGCCAATGATGTTCCGATAGCCATTTGAGTGGTGACTTCCGGAGAAAAACCCAACTCATCGAATGCATAGAGTAAAGCCGGAACTAAAATAATTCCTCCACCTATCCCGAATAGTCCTGCTAATAATCCGGCAAAGGCACCCGATACAAGCACAATTACCAGCAAAGAAATAAAATCAGGATTCGTAAAAGAGTATTGCATGAAATTTCAGATTTTAATTTTAATGCAATTATATTGGGGATCAGTTGGATCTTATTTTGAAGGCACAGGTTTGCCGAAATTCTTTGTGCTTTGTGTCAAACAACCGTTGAAGACAAAGCACAAAAATTGAAATTTTTATTTTTTTGCCGGTTTCAATTTCTTTGTTCCTTGCAAATTTGGAAAGCAAATGGGGAGTACATCGTCAAAAATTTTCACAAAATGGGGTTTAATTCCTCTAGTGATTATTTCATCCAAATCTTCAAAATCTTTTTGATTTTCGGCAGGAAAAATTAATTGAGTGATTCCGGCTCTCCGTGCAGCAATTGTTTTTTCTTTAACTCCGCCGATCGGCATAACCAATCCGGTGAGGGTTAACTCTCCGGTCATGGCAAGATTCGGAATAATCGGTTCTTGTGCAACCAATGAGTGGAGTGCGCAAACCATTGTAATTCCAGCAGAAGGTCCATCTTTGGGAGTTGCGCCCGCAGGCACATGCATGTGGATAAAATTTTCTGCAAAAAACTTTTTAATTCTTTCGTCAGTGCTGCCTTTGGAACGGATATAAGTGTAGGCAATTTCCGTGGATTCTACCATCACATCACCCAGCTGTCCGGTCTGTTTGAACCCGGGATTTTTTGCCTCAACAGAAGAAGCTTCTATGAACAAAGTTGCACCGCCGACACTCGTATAAGCCAGACCGGTAATGACTCCAATTTTCGGCTTTTTGTAACGAGTTTCTTCCGCAAAAGTCTTGCGGCCTAACATTTCTGGAAGCTCATCTTTACTAATTTTGACTTGATCAATCTCTTCTTCCACAATCTTTCGAGCAGATTTACGCATCAATTTTTTAAGATTGTTTTCCAGACTTCTTACTCCTGCTTCTCTTGCATAACCGTCGATGATTTCACGTAAAACAACTTTGGGAAGTGAAAACTGAGATTTTTTAAGTCCATGTCTTTTGAGCTGTTTTGGTAACAAATGTTTCCTAGCAATTTCCAATTTCTCTTCCAGGATGTAACCTGAAAGACGGATGACTTCCATCCGATCAAGCAGTGCCGGAGGAATTGTGTCCGTTTGGTTTGCGGTACAAATGAAAAGTACTTTTGAAAGATCAAAACGAACATCAAGATAGTGATCAAGAAAATCCTTATTCTGTTCAGGATCCAGGACTTCCAGCAATGCGGAAGCAGGGTCTCCTTGAAAACTTGCGCCAATTTTATCTATTTCGTCCAGCATGATTACCGGATTGGCCGTTTTACAAGTTTTGATCGCGTTAATGAATTTACCAGGAAGCGCGCCGATGTATGTTCTTCGATGTCCTTTTATTTCCGCCTCATCACGCATTCCACCTAGAGAAAAACGGTAAAATTTACGACCCAATGCCCTGGCAATAGATTGTCCAACAGAGGTTTTTCCTGTACCTGGAGGTCCAACCAACAAAACGATTGATCCTGCCAAATCTCCGTTAATGATTCCTACAGAGATCAGTTCGAGGATTCGATCTTTGACATCTTTTAAACCATAGTGATCGCGGTTTAGAATTCTCGTGGCACGCTTGATGTCATAATAATCTTTGCTGTAGATGCCCCAAGGCAAAATTGTCAGCCAGTCCAGATAGGTTCTGGTTACGTGATATTCCGGGGACGCCGGCTCAATTAAACGCATTTTCTCAAGTTCTTCTTCGATTCGTTCTTGGGCTTCTTCAGAAAGTTTTAGTTTTTTTATCCGTGCTTCAAATTTTTCAACCTCGCTTTCTGGACCTTCTTTTGTGATCCCCAATTCCTTTTTTATTTCCTTAAGTTGTTCACGCAAGAAAAATTCTCGCTGCTGCTGAGACATTCGATCTTCGACACGTTGCGAAATTTTAACCTGAAGTTTTGCCACTTCCAGTTCATGCCGAAGTAAATTTAACGCTTTTTCAATACGCTCCTTGATACTCATTGTTTCCAAAATTTCCTGCAATTCTTTTCCGGAAGCAGTTGTCATTGATGCGGCAAAGTCAGCAAGTGTTGCCGGATCTTTGAGGTTAATCCGTCCCATCAAAAGACCCAGTTCTTCTTTAAACAAGGGATTGAGCTGAACGAGCTCTTTTATAAAGTTGATAATCGAAACGGAAAATGCTTTTAATTCATATTCAGTTTTTTGTCCTCCGGTATCCTGCAAATATGCAACTTTTGCCCTGTACACAGGATCTTCCGCAATTATTTCCAGAATCTCAAAGCGTTCAATAACTTGCACAATAATATGCATTGGGTCATTGCCATGTTTTGATGCCTGTACAATTCTTCCTACTGCACCAATTTTGGCCAAATTGTCCTGAATGTGTTCATCATCACCGTTTTGTTTGGGGCCTTCAGCTTCCTGGCTGAAAACCAGCCCAACATAACGCAGAGGAGCTTTTAATTCATCCTCTAGAACTTTTTCCAGTTTTTCATCAGCAATGATTACAGGCAGGATCATTTTTGGAAAAAGTGGTCGATCGTAAAGGGGGACGATGAGTAAGGTATCCGGAAAAACATCTTCGCTGATGACCAGCGATTTTTCTTCAGGAAGTGCCTCTATAATGTTTCCCTCTATTTCTATAATTTCCTCTTGATGATCAGTATCGGTTTCTAATTCAGGATCAGAAGATTTACTCATATCACTTTTTAAAAAGTATAATTTGCGGAATTATTGATTCGCTTGAATCGTGTTAATTTAATTGGAACATTTTTTAGTGTCGTCTAAAAGTACACTAACCATTATCCAATATCACAGCCAGATGGTCTAGCCAGAAATTACTTGTTTGAATTTTAGTTAATTCAACTTGAAAAAAAGAGGGGGAGTCCCAACACTGACTATTATCCGCCAATGTAACGCGGAAAGTTGGTAAAAATTCCGGACATATAAGTCGTGGCCTGAGATAGAAACCAGGGAAAAAGGATTGCCATAACAACCATCATTGCACCCATTTTGGGGATGATAGCCAATGTTTGTTCTTGAATCTGTGTTACCGCCTGGAAGATGGACACAAGTAATCCAACCACCAAAGCGCCGATCAACATTGGTGCTGCAAGCAGAGTGGCCATGCGCATGGCTTCGATCATGATGGAGACAACGAGTGCTTCAGTCATATAACTCTCTAAAAATGGTTTAAGGTGGGCTAAATATCCATAAAACTTTGGACCATTGAACCAAGGATCAAGTGCCATCCATCAACAAGAACAAACAGCATAAGTTTGAAAGGCAATGAAATCATCACCGGCGGCATCATCATCATACCCATTGCCATCAGGATTGAGGCGACAACCATGTCAATCACAAGAAATGGAACATATAACAAAAAGCCTATTTGAAATGCGACTTTTAATTCACTAATTACAAAAGCAGGTATCATGACCCAGATTGGAATATCTTCAATATTTTTTGGACGTTCCAGTTTGGCAATACGAACAAACAAAGCCAAATCTTTTTCTCGGGTGAATTTACCCATGAATCGTTTAATTGGTAGAGTAGCACGGTCCATAAATTCTTGTTGGGAAATTGTCTCTTCCAGATATGGTTCAAGTGCTACCTGATTGACTTCTTCCCAAACCGGCATCATCACAAACAGCGAAAGAAAGAGTGCCAGTCCAATTACAATTTGATTTGAAGGTGCCTGTGGCGTACCAATGGCTTGACGTAAAAATGACAACACAATCACGAATCGTGTGAAAGAAGTAGTCATGATCAAAATGGCTGGAGCCATTGTCAGGACAGTCAGTAAAAATACTATCTGTAAAGTAGTGGCAACCTGTTGCGGTGAGGTAGCGGAATCAATTGAAATGTTGATTCCAGGAATTGGAGATTGTGCGTAAAGCGGCAACCCTACAAATAAAATTGCCAGCAAAAACAAAACGCGCATCAAGAATTTCGAGGTATCACAATTGAGAATATATCTCAAATTGTGCGCGGACATTATCTCTCCGTTCTCTTTTTTGACTGAAACTCTATTTTTAAAATGCGGCATGTGCCTATTTGATGGGCTTTAAGAAATTTAGACGCTCTGTAAGCTTAGTTGCAAAATCCTGCATTATTTGATTGCCATGACTCATCTTTTCAGTTTTTGCCTGTTTGCTTGAAATAGGTGTTCTGATTGGAGTTGTGGATCCATTATTTTTGTTTTTTGAAACGGATGGTTGGAGTTCCTTTGCAGTATCAGAATTTATAAAAACTCCTTTTTCCTCTCCTTCAAATTCTATTGCAGTTGCAAATTCATCAACGTTTTCTTTATGCGAAGTCGCCGCTGATTCTGTTTTTTTAATTTCCGGATCCAGAGTTTTTAAAAAATTTGCCTGCATTTGATCCATGTTTATTTCATTGGATTCATCGTCTGTCTTGATCTCGTTCAGAAACTCCTGATCATTTTCATCATGTAGTTCAGCAATCAAATTTATAGAAGTTGGTGTAACTCCGCACGCAAACAGTCTGCCGTTCAAATTAAAAACTATAATCTTCTGTTTTGGCCCAACATGGTAGCTTGATACTTGACGGATGCTGATATTTCCCTTCATTGAGGAAAATCGTCCGCTGAAAAAACGGTTATAGATAAACGCCAATAAATAAATGAGCAGCAAAATGAACAGCAGTGACAAAACCAGAGTCAGTATAGTCTCAGCCCAATCCTGTGGAGGCATTGGTAAAATGTCAGCTATTTGCTCGGAAGAAGATTCAGCTGCTGAAACCCTGGAAAAAGTAGATGGAAAAGACGAATCCGTTTTGACACGTTTCCCAATTTCTTGTGACAGGACTTCTGTGTTTGAAAGTGCCGGAATTGCAGATGTTTTTCCGGGTAATCTAAGGAGTAAATTGTTTCCTGAATGCTTTATTTCCGGATGTCCCAATACCACACGGGAAGATCGGAGCAGAATATCTAAATGCACATTATCTGTGTTGGGAACTTGAACCGCGCGGACTGCCTTTATGAAAGAATTACCTGTTGAAACAGTCAGCAAAGGTAATGCGGAATCTATCTGGACTGAATCCAGGCGCATACTCATTGAGCCGGACTCAAAATTTATTAAAGGCTCTCCGAGAAATTCTCCATCAAATTCCAAACGAATCTGCTCTAAATTTTCAAGGGAAACTACCTCAATATTTTTCAGCGTACGTACTTCTGATGCGGTTGCAAGTATAATCCAACTTGCCCATAATACCAGCGAAATTCCTACTTTGAGCCAAGCTGGTCTCACGAAACTCATGTTTTTTTCCCTCAGAGTGCTGCAAAACGATTATCCGGACTAATGATATCCGTTATGTGTACCGCAAATTTTTCATTGACAACAATTACCTCACCGCGTGCAACCAGCAAATCATTGGCACGTATATCCAAAGGTTGCCCAACCATACTGTCAAGTTCGATTATAGATTCCTCACCCAGTTCCAGCAGGTCGCTGATCAGCATCTGGACACGTCCTACTTCTACTATAATTGAGAGTTGAACATCAAACAGAAAATTGATGTCGATATCTCCGGATGAAACAGAAGCCTTTGCATCTTCATTATCACCTTCTCCGGAACCATCGCCTTCTTTAACCTCTTTCTGATCGCCGCCGCCTTCGCCCTTAACTTCGGAGAGAATTTGATCCCTGTTTGCTTTTAGTTCGCTCTCAACGTCTGACCAATCCAAGTCATCCAGATTCTCAAAAGATTCTTCTTCTTCTGCCATCAATCAATGTTTTAAGTTAAAGTTTATAATTTCATATTTCAGAGTACAAGTTTAAAGGAAACTCTACAACAAAAAATACAAGATCATACGGTCATAATCTGCTTTTAAAATTTTTCACTTGTCTACGAAGCTTATTTTAAACTACTGCCGGTAAAATTCCAGAAAAAGTATTCTTCGAATTGGCACCATATCTTCCCAGGGAGCCTTGTTGGGAAAAAGTGAATTCAAGCGAATTTGTAAATCATTTTTTATAACAGCTCGATTTTTTGTGTCATCAAATTGTTCAACCGTAATCGAATTAAGATGTGTAATTACCAGATCTTTAGCAATTGGCAATCGAGCCAGGAGCCAATCTTTTGCAGCGGCATTTTCAAATCCCAGCTGGATACTGCTTTTAAGAAAATATTTGTCTCCAGGCATATTTACTACGAAAGTACCAAGATCCAAATATTGTGGGTTTTCCAGTGGAGGAGGTCCTTCCCGTATGACTTTTGTTTCCTCAACAGCATGTTTTTCTGCGTGCAAAGCTGAAGCAAAGAAAAATAACCCTGTAAGCATTAACAACAAACAGATTGCTTTATTTCCAAAATTGCCGCAAAGCCAGTTTGTTTTTCGATTTATGGAATTATTCTGTGAACTTTTGTCCATCTCAATTTCTTGTCTGCCATCAAACCGCGACTCCGCAGACAGACCTTAATGCTTCAATACCAAAGTGTCTTCTGACATTCCAGTTCCATGTTCCCTGATTAAAATTAGCTGGGATCACTGGATTACAAATTCCTCAAACAAAACTTTTCTGATCGGTTCAGGGTCTTCCCATTCCGGCTTACTGGGAAAAATTTGACTGATTGCGCTGATTAAACGTTGTTTCAAAGCTTCTCTGGCATCTGACTGTTTAACATCCTCAACTGACAATTCCTGCAATTCCGCCAACACAATGTCTTTGACTTCAACCAGGCGGATTGACAAATACGCAGATGCTCCTGGTTCACTGAGCATCAGTTGAATCGTTGTTTTTAAGAAACGTCGTCCGTCTTTGAGATTTACCACAAAGCTTTCCAGTGGTAGAAATATCGGTTCTGCCAGAGGCTCAGCCACGTCTGTCACCTGCTGTTCTTCTTCCGGTAATTGCTCTTCTTCTTCACCAGACATCAGTAAAAACACGACGATGCCAATTACCAACAAAAGCACTACCGCGACAATAATAATTAGCTTCTTTTTTCCGCCGCCTCCGCCTCCGTCTTCAGTAGTACCGGCACCGGCAACTTCTTCATCTGCCATAAAAACTCCTTTTGTATACTTTGATTGTTAAATAGTATTTGGTGAAATATGAGATTGTCATTACTAACTCATTTTATCCTGATCTGGCCCACGCACGAGGTGCACCCTGATAATAAAGTTCCGGAAATCTGCTGCGTGCAACACTGAGCATTGCCAAAAATTTTGGTACGTATTCGTGTGTTTCTTTACGTAGCTTTAATTTCCAAAAATTTCGTGTACCTTGAGTTTTTATTTGACGTGCCATATAATTCGGCCCGCCGTTGTAACCTGCAAGTGCTAACTCCCAGTTGTTGTCAAACTTTTCCCCAAGTTTTTTTAAATAACGTGCTGCTGAATGTGTCGCTTTGCGCCAGTTAAGCCTATCATCTGATAGCCAACTGACCTTCAAACCATAATCTTTGGCGGTTGCTTTTGTGAATTGCCACATCCCTCGCGCATGTCCGGAATCTGCTTTTGTGTCAAAACATGATTCCAAAATTGGCAAATGCGCAAGTTCCGGAGGCAGCTTATATTTATAAAAAACCCGATGGATATAATAAAGATAACGGCTGGAAGTCGCACGATCCAAACAGGTTTTGATATGTTTGTTATTCTTGTAAACGTTTACGTATTTATTTATACGAGAATTGGACTGTTTCCAGACTTTGGAATTGTTGTAATCTCTTCCGCTCCGCAAACTTGAGGGTTTCGGACTGCACCCAACAAGAATGACTGCAAAAAGGAGGAAAAGACATTGGTACTTAAATAATTTTGGTTTTCCACACTGCTTAATCAATAATAGTGATGAGCAGCCAAAGTTTCGCAGGAAAATATTTTGCCAATTTGAAGACATGACAAGTTTTTAAATGCATGATTTTGCAGTTCTTTTTTATTAAATATACCAAAAACGGCAGAGCCGCTCCCTGAGACTAATGCACCAAATGCACCATTTTTGAGCAATAAAGATTTCAGTTCAGACAAGACAGGATATTGTTCGAGTAATGAAATTTCAAACTGATTATTCAGGCTATTTTTTACATCATCAAATGACTTTATTTCAGGAAAAGTCGTGTATGCTTTAGGCCGGCAATTTTTGTATGCTTCCGGAGTAGAAATTGAGAGAGGCGGTTTAATGATAAGAACATATAATTTTGGATATTCTGCTAATGGATTTAACTTTTCACCACATCCACGTATTTCACATGGAAGAGGATCAAGAAAAAAAGGAACGTCTGATCCCAGTTCCAGTGCAAGTTCATAAAGTGTTTCCGGAGGCAAAAGCCCTTCTTTTGAGGATGAATCACGAAAAATATGATTTAACGCCCGAAGAGTTCCAGCCGCATTTCCGCTGCCACCGCCAAGTCCGGCTCCGGAAGGAATTCGTTTTTCAAGAAAAACATCCAGTGCTGCTGTAATTCCGCAAGCTTGCTCAAAAGACCTTAGCGCACGGATCACCAAATTTTCTTCCGGAGATTCAGAAAAGCTTGCTCCATTCATCCTGAAATTGAGCTCATTTTCATTATTTTTGCTAAAGCTCAATGTATCAAATAAACTGACCGGAACCATGTGCATATACAATTCATGAAACCCGTCTTCGCGTTTTGCTAAAATATAGAGCAAAGGATTTATTTTCGCTGGCGTCCGAATTCTCATTTAAGCCAACCCGCAAGCCCAAGCCAGCCATTGCACATCTTCCGGATTTTCCAGCATTGGCGAAATTTCCTTTAAAACTTGGAGATGATATTCATCGAGCCATTTTAGTTCTTCTGCTGAAAGCAAATTTCTGTCAATCAATCTGCGTTCATAAGGAATCAGCGTCAAAGTTTCAAAACAAAGCCAACCCTTTCCGCCAGGATGTTCCTGTAATCCCTCAGCATTTTTGACAAAACAAAGATTTTCCAAACGAATTCCTCCCCAGTTTGTTTCGTAATATCCCGGTTCATCGGAAATCACCATTCCTGCTTGCAGAGCCACATCATGAGAAACAGGTGAGATGCGCTGCGGACCTTCATGCACATTCAGAAACGCACCGACTCCATGCCCTGTTCCGTGACCATAATCCAAACCTGCATTCCAGAGTCCGGAACGGGTAATTGCATCCAGAGATGAGCCGGTTGTACCTTCAGGAAAAACCTGTCTTGCCAGTCGAATATGGGCCTGCAGGACCAAAGTGTAAATCCGTTTTTGCTTTTCATCCGGTGTTCCAAGAATGACAGTTCGCGTGGCATCGGTGGTTCCGCCGGAACACTGAATTCCGGAATCTACAAGGAGCAGTTCTCCGGGCCGCATCGGGTTTTTTGAATCTGGATTTCCGTAATGTACAATTGCTCCATTCGGCCCGGAACCTGCGATTGTACCAAAACTAAGGTCAGAAAAATCCTCAGCTTGCGAGTATGCTTCATGAAGCCAGTTTGAAAATTCTTTTTCCGTTACCGGCTGTCCTCTTTCAAATGCGTTTTGTAAACGCCGAAAACTTTTTATAACTCCAACACCAGCCTGTTTATGTGCGTTTTTTGTGGCGGATATTTCAGTTGAATTTTTAAGTGCCTTTGCTAAAACGATGGGACTACTTTTTTCAAAAACCTGAGCATCGGCAAAAGCCATTCGTGTGCCCATTGTAATCGTGGAAGGATCCAACCAAACTTTGACAGCTTCCTCTTGTGCAAGTTGTTCCAAAAATCCGAGGTATTCAGCATAAGGCCGGAACTCCCATTCTGGACAATGTTCACTTAAATTTGCGTCCGGATGATGACAAAAGCAAAGTGCACGGTCCTGAAAAATTGCTGCATAAGCTTCAAAAACGGGGTTGTATTCAATATCACTGCCGCGTAAATTTGTGAGCCAGGCAATTTCGTCAAGCATTGTTAACAGCAATACATCCAGCTTTGAATCATCCTGTATTCCGGATTCATTCATTTCCTTCCGGATATCCTGCAACTTGTCGGCACTTTCCTTTCCAGTGTATTTTAAAGCGAGGGGATAGATTTCTTTTTGAGGAGGATTTGGTCTATTATCCCAAACTGTGTCCACTAAATTAGGAGTAGTCGGCAACAGAGTATGACCAAATTTGCCAATTGCATTTTCGTAGCGTCGCCATTCTTTTGGACTCATCACAAATGGATCTGCGCCAACTTTTAAAGTCTTTTCAGTCTGTGCGGAAATCCATTTTTGCGGTTCCGGAACACCTTCATTTCCGAGCTTCATAATATCAAAATTTTCGGCACAGCTTTGCTCCGCCTGTAAATGATAACGAGAATCTACAAAAAGCTGAGAACGTCCCTCAACACAAATAATCGCTGTTCCGGCTGATCCGGGAAAACCCGCAGAGCTTCCGGATTTAGTTGAAGCCCGCAAACGCCAATTCTGCACAGGCAGGTATTCGTTGAGGTGCTCATCGCCGGAGACAACAATCAACATATCTAATCCTTGTTTGATCATTGCTTGACGCAGTTTTTCAATCATTTTTGTTTAGTTTTCGGTTATGTAATGAAGTACAATATTAAATTATTTCAGCACACTAATCTGCTGAGGAATTGACAAATTAAAAATCATCATTGCAGAAAGCGGAACGTCGTGACAAGCACGTTTTCGGCAGGAAAAAAAGTTTGAATAGTTAAGAAAGTTTAGGCCCCGCTTGAATTATTTCCTCGCTGGATCCTTCTTCGAATTGTTTGAAGTTATCCTGAAACATGTTTGCCAGCTTTAAGGCAGCTTTGTCATAAGCGTTTCCATCAGACCATGTATTGCGTGGTTTCATAATTTCGCTTGGAACTTCCGGACATTCAGTTGGAACATCAAAACCAAACAAATCATCATGTTCAATTGGCGCATTTTTCATTGTTCCATCCAGAATAGAATCAATGATTGAACGGGTGTATTTGAGTGACATCCGCTCACCTTCTCCATAACCGCCACCACTCCAACCGGTGTTCACCAGCCAAACCGAAGTTCCGTTTTGTTCAATACGTTTTGCTAACAATTCCGCATATTTGCTCGGATGCCAAACCATGAAGGCGGCACCGAAACACGCGGAAAAGGTCGCTTCCGGTTCAGTTACTCCCATTTCCGTACCCGCGACTTTTGCCGTATAACCGCTGATGAAATGATACATGGTCTGTGCGGGTGTAAGTTTGCTGACAGGAGGCAAGACACCAAAGGCATCGCAAGTCAGGAAAATGATATTCTGGGGGTGCCCTCCCATGCAGGGAATTTTTGCGTTCAAAATATATTCTATGGGATAAGAAGCACGTGTGTTTTCTGTGTGGGTGGTTCCGTCGTAATCAACAACGCGCGTATCCTTGTCATAATCTACATTTTCCAGCACTGTTCCAAAACGGATTGCGCGGTAGATGTCCGGCTCTTTTTCTTCTGAGAGGTTGATACATTTGGCATAACAGCCGCCCTCAATGTTAAAAACTCCGTCGTCAGTCCAACAATGTTCATCATCGCCGATTAACTCCCGCTTTGGATCTGCGGAAAGCGTGGTTTTTCCGGTTCCGGACAAGCCGAAAAAAACAGCTACATCGCCCTCTTTACCTTCATTGGCAGAACTGTGCATGGAAAGAATTCCCTGTTTTGGCATGATGTAGTTCATAATTGTGAAAACACCTTTTTTCATTTCTCCGGCATACTCTGTACCGAGAATCACAAACTCTTTGCGCTCAAAACTCAACTCGACACTGGTACGTGAAGTCATGTGTTTAGTAAGTGGATTTGCGGGAAATTCTCCGGCATTAAAAATCACGTAGTCCGGATCTCCAAAGTCCGCTAGTTCATCTGCGCTTGGTCGAATTAACATATTGTGCATGAACAGAGCATGGTACGGACGAGTGGCAACAATCCGGACTTTGATCCGGTATTTTGGATCCCAACCTGCGTAACCGTCAACAACGTAAATTCTTTTTTGTGTATTCAAATAGTCGATTGCACGTCCCCTTGAAATCATGAATGTATCTTCATCCATGCCAATGTTTATATTTCCCCACCAAACGTCTTTGTTGATGCTGGGATATTCGACGATGCGTTTGTCCTTTGGGCTGCGTCCGGTTTTTTCATAAGAAGAAACAATCAGTGCTCCCACAGAAGAAATGGAAGCGTCCGGTTCATGAGCCAGTGCCTCTTCATACAATTTAGGAGGTGTGGCATTGCGAATGATATTTCGAGGGTGAATTTCGTATTGTTCCAATGTGAAAGAGGAGTCACTCATTGCTATTTTTCAGGAAGGGTTTATTAACTTTAAAGTCTTGAAGAAGTACCAATGGGGATGGTACACGGATTTGCAGGACTTAACAAGAAAAAGAAGGAATATATAAATATTTCTTTCCTAAATATAAAAAAGTCTTTTGCCTAACTCTATTCCAAAACCAAGTTCTTACTCAGCCATTCAGACAACGCCGCAGATATTCTGCGTAAAGCCGGATCATCCTGCAAGTCATAATCGTCGATAGTTGAAATTGCCCGCTTTAATTTTTTTGATGCAACAAGCACAGACATAAGACCGGAAA
>Ga0208748_1000170_pt1 | contig 33045 bp, 34 predicted proteins | sample Knorr_S7_td_Bott_FD_185599 | JGI IMG/M metagenome (GOLD analysis project Ga0208748, IMG submission 185599) | Marine microbial communities from Southern Atlantic Ocean transect - Knorr_S7_td_Bottom_ad_4513_LV_A (SPAdes) (version 2) | ecosystem: Environmental > Aquatic > Marine > Oceanic | place... | reverse complement strand
GGCCGGAGCCACCCGCCGAAGGACCTGACCGGGCCTACAGCGGCCGACCCGACCACAATCTGGCCGACCGGCCTTCCGGTGCCGTCAGGCCTTGGTGCCGGAGAAGCCCGAGGTTCCGAACGAGCCCATGTCGGCCTCGCCGTCGAGGGTGTCGCCCGTGACGGTCACCGTGACCTTGAACGAGATGGCCATGGGCGACGTGATCTCGCCGGTCCATGTGGCCCGGTCGCCGTCCACCGTGCCGTCCTGGATCTCCATGGCTCCGGCCGGGCCGGTCATGGTGCCGGTCAGCGTGGCCCCGTCGACCTGGCACGTGAGGGTGCCGTCGTGGTCGCCCATCGGTGTGGGCACGACCAGGTTCCAGTTGCCGTCTATGCCCATCGTGCAGGTCGCCTACCGTTCGGGTAGGGCCGCTTCCGGTTCGGGACTGGACGTCGCTCGTCGGGGTCAGGTACGGGTGCCGCTGAACGGGGCGTTCCCGAAGGCACCCAACTTGGCGTCTCCGGAGATGGAGTCTCCGTCGATCGTCGCGGTGGCCTCGATGGTGATGGGGAACGGGGAGGTCATCTTGACGGTCCACGACAACTGGTCGCCATCGGCGGTGCCGTTCTCCAGGTCCATCGAGCCCTGGGGGCCGCTCATGGTGCCGGTCAACGTCGTTCCGTCGGTCTTGAGGTCGAGCGTGCCCTCCTGCTCACCCATGGGGGTCTTCATGGTCATCGTCCAGGTGCCGTCGGCTCCCATTGTGTTCTCCGTCCAGGGCCCGTCGCGGGATCTATCAGGTGGGCCACCATGGCCAACGGTAGACGGTTTCAGACGCTGACTAGGGTCCGGGCCGTTCCGGAGCCCGACGACGGAGGCGGCCTGAGTGTCGACACGACGGTTGGCGGCGGGCTTCTCGGCGGCCCTGTGCATGGTGCTGGTCGCGGGCTGCGGTGGAGTGGAGCCCGTTGCCGTCCAGGCCGATGAGCCGCCGGTGACCACCGCTGTGGTCCAGGTGGAGCCGACAGCGACCACGACTACCGCTGTGGTCCAGGTGGAGCCGACAGCGACCACGACTACCGCTGTGGTCCAGGTGGAGCCGACAGCGACCACGACCACGGTTGTCGTCCAGGTGGAGCGGCCGACCACGACCACGACCACGGCTGTCGCCCCGGTGGAGGAGCCCGCCGGGGAATCTCCCGGGCCGTGGATGGTCAACTCCACGGGGCGGGTCGCGGTCGTCATCCACGACGACGCACCGATCCCAGTGAACGTCCAGTCGGTCGAGACCGTCGAGGTGGACGGCCGCCTCTACCAGCGGGTGGTCGCCACGGGCATGCCGGACTACGTCCACGTCGTGACCGTCGCCGACGGAGCCTTCCTCCGGGAGCGACCACGACCCGGCAACGACTTCACCAGCGGCGAACCCACCGTGGTCGTCGGCGACGTGCTCCAGTTCGGCTCGGACCTCGGCTACCGGAGCACCGGCTGTAGCCGGGCCGCCGGGACCGGATATGGCTTCTGGCCCCCCGGCCCCGCCTGCCCGACCCGTCAGGCACGGACCGTCGACCTGCCGTTGGAACCCGTGGAGGCCGCGGCGCCGGTGGTCACAGGCCTGGGTTCCATCGGCCTCTGGGTGAACGGCACGGCTGTCTTCGGTTGGGGCGATGGCCAGTCCTGGCAGGACCAGCGGATCTGGGCCAACCTGGCGCCGGCGGCCGAGGCCTACGACATGGACCTCTGTCCCGGGCACTCGGCGATGGGCAACTACCACCACCATTCCCACCCCGTCTGCCTGGCGGACCAGTTGGATGACGCTGGAATGACCCACTCGCCGATCTACGGCTTTGCCATCGACGGCGTGGCGATCGCCGGCCCCTGGGTGGATGACGGCCTCCTGGCCCGGTCATCCTGGAAGGTGCGCGACTACGAGGATCCCGGGTCGTCGACCGGTTGCGGGTCGGCGGGGGAGCGCACCTGCCTGCTGGTGGACCAGATGGACGTAGCCAGAGGCACGGTCCCAACCGATGCGATCGGGCCCCGAACCGACGCCGTCGTGCAGTCGCAGTCCGGTAATACCTTCGTGGCCCGGGCCGGATGGTTCATGCAGGACTGGTTCTTCGACGGCTCCCTCGACGACGGTACGCCTGAGGCCCTCGACGAGCACAACGGCCACCTCGGGCCGCTACCCGGCGTCACGGAGCAGGCCTACCACTACCACACGACGCGCCGAACCGGCCCTGGCGGTGTGGTGGTTGACGCCTTCCCGTACGTGGTCGGGCCCACCTACCACGGTGAGGTCTCCGCTGTGGGACCTGTCCCCGGTGGCGGACCTGGAGCGGGTGGCCCCGGAGCGGGCGGTCCCGGGGCTGGTGGCCCCGCCGACCTGGCCGCCGTGGCGGAGGCGCTCGGCGTCACCCTCGATGCCCTCCGACAGGCCCTGGGCCCACCACCACCGGACATCGACGGAGCCGCTGCTGCCCTGGGCGTGGATCCCCGGGACCTGCGTCGTCTGATGGGGCCAGCCGTCGGCCCGTGACCCGTTGACGGCAACGCGTAGATGGTGACCCGGCGTCGGTGACGAGTTGGCAGTGATGCGGCAGCGGTCGGCCCGTCGGCCGGGTACCGGTTGGTTCAGCCGGCCAGGCGTCGGAGCGCCTCCGGTCCGTCGATGCCGACCACCCGGAAGCGCTTCGTGCGCGAGGTGGCTCCCGCCTCCAGGTTGACGGCCGGTCGGCGGAGGCCGAGTGCCGTGGCCAGGGCCAGGCGTGCCGCCTCGGTGGCTCGGCCGTCCTCGGGTGCCGCCCCGACCCGTATGCGGATGGTTCCATCCACGAGGCGTACATCGTTCCGTCGGGCGTTCGGTGTCACCCGGACCTCCAGCAGGCAGGACCTGTCGGTCGGGTCACCCACGTGGTGACCGGCCCGTTGATGGCGCGGCCCGGCCGCCCGACGTGCCCGCCCTCATGCCGGGCTCTCGATGGTCGGGAACGTGGATTCCACGGCCGGGTCCCAGGTCACCGGCACGGCTGCGGGCTTCCGGAACACAAGCCCACGGGCCGGCTGGAAGTCGTCATCCAACCTGACGCAGGGCAGGAGGTCCAGCACCGCCTCCACCGCAGCGATCGTCTGGAGGCGTGCCATGTGCAGTCCCAGGCAGGTGTGGGGGCCCCTCACGAAGGCCAGCTGGAGGTTGAGGTTCGGGCGACCCGAGTCGAACCGGTCGGGGTCGACGAATACGGTCGGATCCCTGTTGGCGCCGGCCAGGGACACGGAAACCAGATCACCGACGCTGATCGACGCTCCAGCCAGTTCAACGGCACGTGTGGCGTACCGGTCCACCAGGGTGGCTGCCGGCTCCATCCGTAGCGACTCCTCCACTGCGTCGGCCACGAGGGACCGGTCTGCCGTGACCGCTTCGAGTTGCGCGGCATCGCCGAGCAGGTGGGCGAGGGCGTTGGCCGTCATCCCCTCGGACGTCTCGATGGCCCCGAACATGAGCACGGCCGTGTTCGAGAAGAGCTCGTCCGCCGTCAACGATCCTCCCTCGGCCACCTCTGCCAGCAGCGAGCCGGCGGAGTCGCGGACCGTGCGGTCCACGGTCCTGCGAAGGTCGGCCACGGCCCGGCGGGTGCCGTCGCCCACATCGCGGCCGGCGTTCACGCCCTCGACACCGGTGACGATCGCCCGGTACCACCCCAGCACCCGGTCGGGGTCGGCCTCCGCCAACTGCAGGGCACGGGCGATCACCCCCACGGCCAGCGGGCCGGCCAGCACCTCCCTCAGGTCACAGCGTCCGATGGCCAGGTGCCCGGCCAGCAGGCGCCGTGCCTCGGCGGACGTCCAGGCCTCGAATCCGTCCCTGACCGGGACCTGTCGGAAGGCTGCGGCGAACGGCGTCCGATGGCGTGCGTGGTCGTCGCCGTCGGTGGAGAGCATGCTCGGTCCCACCACCCGGGCTGTCGAGAAGCGGGGGTCGTCCACGGTGAAGGACTCGGTGTCGCGCAGGACGGCCAGGGCGGGTTCCCTCGCTGTCACGAGCCAGCCGCCGATGGCCGGCAGCCACGAGACCGGTTCGGCGGTTCGGAGCCGGGCCAGGCACGGGTGCACGTCCCCGGCCAGGTCCTCGAGTGTCACCACCGCGCCGACCGGGAACCGGGCGGTGCGGTCGACGGGTTCCATTGGTCGAGCCTCGCAGACCGGCTGGCCGGTGGGCGCCTCAGCCGAGGACGGTGCCGCTGGTGACCACGCCGGTCCGGAGGCGCGAGAACGTCCCGAGGTCGAGGGTTCGTCCGATGTGGTGGCAGTCCGTCGTCACGGGATCAGCGTCGTGGTCGTGGCCCGCCTCGCAGGCGTCCACGAGGTCCAGCATCATCTGGCCGACCAGCGGGGCGTTCTTGAACTGGTTGCCCGACGTGCCGATGGCCAGGTAGAAGCCATCCAGCGAGGACCGGTCGTAGATGGGGAGCCAGTCGGGCGTGACGTCGTAGACCCCGGCCAGCCCGGTCGGACGGAGGGGCACGGCCAGGTCGGGAAGGCGGCGGGCCAGCCGCCAGACCTGGGCCTCGAAGCATTCCACCGTGGGGGTGGGTGATGCCTCGTCCGGATCCTCCAGCCACTCGAGTGGGTCGCAGTCCGGCTCCACGCCGCCCACCAGCAGGGTGCCTCCCGGCTGGGGGCGGCTGTAGTAGCCGAGGTCCATGTCGGCCACCATGACGCCGCCGCCGTCCATGCTGAAGCCATCTGGGCTCGGAACCACGTGGACCTCCTGGCGCAAGGGCCGGGTGGGCACAGCCATCTCGGCGGTGACTCCGGCCAGCCGGTTCAGCTCCGAACTCCAGGGGCCCGCGGCGTTCACCACCACCGGGGCGCTGATGGTGGAACCGTCCGCCAGTCGCACGCCCGCCAGCCGCCCGCCGACTGTGGCCAGCCCGACCACCCGGGTCCGGAGGCGGAGTACGGATCCGTGCAGCAGGGCGACGTCCATCAGGTTCGCGGCGGCCAGTTGGGGATCATCGATGAAGCCGGCGTCGGGGGTCACGACGCAGTCGAGGAGTTCGCCGGGATCGTCGAAGAACCTCGCCTCGTCAGGCCGGCACGGCGGGTAAAAGGTTCGGGTGTCGAGTTGGGGGAACCGTCGGGCCAGGGCCTTCCGGTCCAGAACCTCCCATTCGACGCCGACGTCCTCCAGGAGCCCGACCATGTGCGCCCTGTCGAACCCCGCCGGCTCGAGGAAGAGCATCGGGCATCGGTGGAAGGCGGCGAGGGGGCCGACCCCCTCGGGCACGTCCAGGTGGTCGGCCCAGGACCACCAACGGTGGGCGGACTCCCAGGCCGACATAACCCCGGCGAGCGTGGAGAAGTTGTACCTGACCACCGCTGAGCTGGAGCTGGTGGACCCGCCTCCCACCGACACGCCCTTGTCCACGACGGTGACGGACCGGCCCGATCGCTGCATCTCGAGGGCGATCGACGCCCCCAGTACCCCTGCTCCAACCACCACCACGTCCGGCATCCGCTGCAGCCTAGGAGTGCATCGTCTGGGGATGGGAGCCTGGCCGGGAAGGGACCCGGACCCCACGGCCCGACCTCGGTGATCCGGATTTCGGATGTCCACCCCGAGGGGTTGGACCACCACCATGCCGGAAGAATAGGTACCATCGTCGGCGTCGGCCGGGTCCGGGCGCGGGCTTCAAGCCCCGCGCTGCTGGTCCCGCTGATCGGAACCGAGGCAGGGAGCACCAGTGACGACAGTGGACGATCAGGCAGTGAGCTCCTCCTCGTTTTCATCGGACGACGTCTGTCGGGTGGTCGGCGAGCGTGTCCGTGATGCACGTCGCAACCTCGGCCTGACGATGGCGCAGTTCGCCGAGGTCGCTGAGATCTCCCTCGGCATGGTGTCCAAGATCGAGCACGGCCAGACATCGCCGAGCCTCTCCACGCTCACGCGCCTGGCCCACGCCGCCGGCGTACCGATCACCGCCTTCTTCCGCGGCCTGGACGAGGAACACGACGTCGTGATCGTGAGGGCCGGCGAGCGCATGGAGATCCTCCACGAGGGCAGCCGCCCCGGCCACGTCTATGAGGACCTCGGGTCGCTTCGCGGAAGGACCAGGATCATCGAGCCGATGATGGTCACCCTGGAGTCGGCCGACGACGTGTTCCCCCTGTTCCAGCACGAGGGCGTGGAGTTCCTCCACATCCTGGAAGGCATCATGGAGTACGGCTACGGGCCGAGTACCTACCGCCTGGAGCCGGGTGACACGATCCAGATCCACGGTGAGGTGGCCCACGGCCCCGTCAACCTTGTCGAGTTGCCGGTCCGGTTCATGTCGATCAAGGTCTTCCCGGCAGCGGAGTAGGGAGACGGTATGGGGATCCTCTGGTTGATGGGCGCACAGCAGAGCGCCGTCCTGTTCCTCCTGCTGGTTGCCGCCCTCGGACTCACGTGGTGGGAGGCCCGCCAGCAGGACTTCGACAATCGGCTCACCTTCTGGTGGATCTCGGTCGTGGGCATGACACACGTGCTGGGCTACCTGGCCCTGCGGCTCTGGGTTGTCTACCGGGAAAGGCAGGACCGATGAACCTGTTTAGGAAGTGGTCTAGACCGGCCCGGGTCTTCGTGGTCGTGATCCTGGTCTTGGTCTTTGGGTACCTGGGTGGGTGCCTGGGCGGGACGGGCATCGCCGCCGACGAGGCTGTACGGATCGCCCGTGAGCAGATCGACTTCGTACCCGAGTTCACCAACACTGAACTGGGTCGGAAGGGCTACCCTCCGACGGGGGTCTGGGGAGTCACGTTCTGGATTGTGGCCAAGGGCGAGGACGGTGGCTTCGAGCGCCGGACGGCTGTGGAGATCCACGCCGACACCGGCCTGGTGCTGGCAGTCCACCACAATCCCTGACCCTGATCGCGTGACATTGATCAAGTCTCCATCCCGCCATCGGGAGTTTCCTAATGGGACAAGGATTTTTAGCGTGGGTGGTTAGTTGTAGCTAGTGTGACGTTTGTAACAGTACTGGTGGTCCTGATAAGAGAGTTACTGCTCGCTAATTCAGGGCACAGGCAGGTCTGGTTGTACCACCAAAGGGGGATACACCATCATGAAAATATCTGTGCTTAGTCCCGGTGAGGGGGTGCGTGCACGATGATGGGCGATGACATCTTCATTGAGAACTACTACTTCGTCACCGTGGTCTTCATGTGGTTCCTCCATGTGGGCTTCATGTGCTACGAGGCTGGCGTCAGCCGCCGGAAGAACGTCATGTCCACGGCGATCAAGAACATCATGACCATCGCCGTGGTCACACCCGCCTTCTACTACCTCGGCTGGTGGACGTACTTCTGCATGTCGCAGGGATTCATCCCGACGATGGGCGACAGTTGGCACGCGGCGGAGTGCACCATGACTCTCCCATGGTCCGATATCTCGGGTCCCAACATCGGTGACCACGTCATGGCCGTCTTCTGGGCGGCGTTCCTGCTGTTCTCCTGGACCACCGGTTCGATCATGTCTGGTGCCTGCATCGAGCGCATCCGCGTCTCGGCGTACCTGGTGCTCGCCGTGTTCCTCGGTGCGTTCGTCTGGATCCTCGCCGCCGCGTGGGGTTGGAGCTGGCACGGTTGGCTTACCGTCCACTTCGGATTCCACGACTTCGCCGCCTCCGGTGTGGTGCACGGCGTAGCCGGGCTATTCGCCCTGGGTGTCCTGTTCAACCTGGGTCCGCGGGTCGGGAAGTACGACGATGACGGAGGTACACGGGCGTTCAAGCCCCACAACCTCCACATGACCCTCATGGGCCTCATGATCATCTTCACGGCCTTCTACGCCTTCTACGCGGCGTGCCTGGCGGTGCTACCCGGTGAGGCTCCGGGTTGGAACACCATCTACTTCAACCCGACCACGTTGGGTGCCATCACCTACACCATCACCGTCGCCTTCGCCGCTGGCTTCATGAGTGGCTACATCTGCTCCAAGGGGGATCCGTTCTGGACCCTCTCGGGCGGTCTTGCCGGCGTGGTCGCCGTGTCCGCGGGTGCTGATGTCTACGCCCCGTCGCTTACCTACTTGCTGGCGTTCGCCGGTGCGGCGTTCGCCGTGTGGATCGGCACCTGGCAGGAGACGAAGATGCGGGTGGACGATGCGGTCGGGGCGGTTGCCGTCCACGGCTGGACCGGAATGCTGGGCGTGCTCTTCATGGGCATCTTCGCCAGCGGCTATCCGACCGGCGGGGGCTCGGGCAATGTCCGGGTCACCATCCTGGGACAACTGGTCGGCATCGCCACCCTCATCGCATTGGCGTTCCTATCCGGCTACATCATCTCGTGGCTGCTGAAGAAGGGGAACCTCTTGCGGGTTCCGCTTGAGGTGGAGCTCGAGGGCCTCGATCTCGCTGAGTTCGGTACGGACTTCTACCCGGACTTCGCTGCCACCGAGGAGATCATCGTGGAGGCCGACGGCACAGAGGTACCGGCGGCACCGGTACTCCTGAGGGCCGCCAGCCAGGTGATCCGAGGCTGATCGGTGCTGGAACTCATCGTGGCCATTGCACTGATGTACGCAGTCGTTCTGGCTGCGGGCATCTGGGCGACCCGCAAGTCCAGGGCCCTGCGTGAGGCAGAAGCGAACGACATTGACAGTTCAGTATGAAAAGGAGTGTGAAACGTCATGGATAGTTTTCCCTACGCCGATTGGGCGGAGGCACTTGAAGCGAACGGTGCCATCTATACCTTTGCCGACCACCCGAGGATTATCTACCTGCTCACGGGCCTGGGTATCGCAACGTTCCTGTTGAGCATGATTCACATCATCAGGAACGAGGACAGGAACCTCAACCACGCGGCCGCTCGGCTGGCCGCACGGGATGCTGTACCGACTGCACCGATGGGAGGTGAGTGAGATGGCCGGCAAGCAGATCGAGTTCCAGGAGAACCACACCCATAAGAAGAGTTACGAGCGTGGGATGTTGATCCTGTCAGTTCTGTGCATCGTGTTCGTCATCATCGCGGTGAACGTCGTCGGTGGCGGCGGTTCCTGCGTAGAACCCGAAGGCGCGAACTGGGCAATCTGTTAGTAGTTTCTGACGGGCAGCAGTCTCCGGGAAAGTAGTCAGATGAGGGCGGCGGTGCGCCTCCGCGTTGCGGAGGTGGCCGCCGCCGTCATCGTTTTCTCGGCCTTCATGCCGTGGGCCGTCGATGACGGGCGGACGCTGCGGGGTATCCAGGTCGGCGAGGGGCAGTTGGTGATCTTCACGGCCATCGTGACGATCGCGATGATCCGCATGGGTAGCCGTCTGGCGTGGTTCGCAGCCGGCTTCTCCGCAGCCGTACTGTGGCGGGAGTGGCTGTTCAGTGGCGAGTTCATCCGGAGCCTGGGTCTCCTCACCAGCGCACTGGCGGCCACCGTGGCCGTCGTCTTCCTCGTCTGGAACATGTTCGCCGAGGTGAGGTCACCCGGCGAGGACTGACCCTCCAGTCATCGGACATCTCCAGTTGATGGGCGGCCACCGCTACGACGTCGCCGTGGTCGGGTGCGGCATGCTCGGAAGTTCGGCTGCCCGGCGGCTGGCCGACGCCGGTTGCGATGTGGTCCTCATCGGCCAGCCGGAGCCGGCCGACCATCGCAGCCACACCGGCGTGTTCGCCAGCCACCACGACATCGCCCGCGTCTGTCGCACGATCGACCCGGACCCGCTCCGCGCCTGGCTGGCGCAGCGATCCGTGGAACAGTTCGAGATGCTGACGGCCCGTACCGGCATCAGTTGCACGGTCGGGACCGGCCACCTGTGGGTGGAGGCGTCGGAGGGAATAGACCTCCTGGCCCTCGCCGACGAGAGGTTCGACCTGGGGTGCAGCCGACGCCCGGCGGCCGAGGCCATGGCGGCCATGTCGTACCTGTCGTTGGCGGAGGGGCTGGACACCATGTACGAGCCTGCGCCCGCCGGCTACGTGGACCCGCGGGCCCATGTCCGAGCTGAGGTGCTCGCCGCTGTCGGGGCCAGCGCGACCGTGGTCGACGCCCTGGTCGGCTCGGTCACCGTCTCCGGCCACTGCGTCGAGGTGGGTACCGACGTCGGTCCGATCAGCGCCGACCGGGTGCTGCTGGCCACCGGGGCCTTCTCGGGGCACGGCGACACGCCGCTGGCCGGTCTGGACGTCGAGTACGCACTGCACACCCAGCTGTACGTGGCCCTGGACGGCGATGAGGCCGACCGGTTGGCGGGGATGCCCAGCATCATCGCCAAGCACGCCGATCCGACCGGAGACCTCTACCTGACGCCACCCGTTCCGGATGCTGTCAGCCCGGGCCACCACGTGCTCAAGATCGGCATGCCCCAGGACGACCACGTCCGGGTTTCGGCAGCCGACCTGTCGGCCTGGTACCGGACCGACGGTGATCCGGCTACGGCGGCACGACTCGACCGGATCCTCAGGGGCCTGCTCCCGGAACTACGGGTGGCTGACAGCTGGACCGGCTCGTGCGTCACCACCTACACGCCGACCGGCCATCCGGCCATCGACTGGGTGGGTCCCGGCGTCGAAGTCGGTGCTGGGCGTATCGCCTGCTGTGTGGGTGGCAACGGCTACGCAGCCAAGTGCGCACCGGCGCTCGGTGGCCTGGCCGCTGGGATGCTCCTCGGGGACCCGTGGCCGACGGAGGTGGATCGGGACCTGTTCCGGGCCCGCTTCCTCTCCTGACTGCGTACGTCTAGCTGCGCACGCGCTCCTTGTCCGGGTCGTAGTGCGGGAAGCGCACGACGGTTGCCGGTAGGCGCTTCTGGTGGCCGTCCATCTTTCCCACCTCCACCTCGGTGCCGATCTCCGAGTGCTCGATGGACATCCGGCAGAGGGCGATGTTCTTACGCAGGATCGGCGACCGGGCCCCGCTGGTGATCGTGCCGACCTGTTGGCGGTCGATCATGACCGGGTCGCCGGTGCCCACGATGTCGTCGCCGACCAGGTCCAGGCCCACCAGGACGCGCTGCGGGTGCTCCTTGGCACGGACCAGGGCATCGCGACCGATGAAGTCGTCCTCCTTGGTCTTGAGCGGAACCGTGAAGCCGATGCCGGCCTCGAATGGGTTCGTCTGGTCGCAGAACTCGGCACCGGCGTAGACCAGTCCGGCCTCCACGCGCAGCATGTCCAGGGCCTCGAACCCGAGCGGCGTGAGGCCCTTCGGTTCACCGACCTCCCAGATGGCGTCCCATACCTCCGGCGCCTTCGACGGGTGGCAGAAGACCTCGAAGCCCAGTTCGCCCGTGTAGCCGGTGCGCGACACGATGATCGGAATGCCGTCGGCATGGCCGATCCGGGCGATCGAGAGGCGGAACCAGCCCAGCTCCTCGACCGATGCCTGGTCGGGTCGGGTCCAGATCACCTCCGAGAGGATCTCCCGGCTGAGCGGTCCCTGGACCTGCACGTTGTGGAGCTGGTCGGTGGAGTCGCGGACCCATGCGTGGAGGCCCAACTCTTTAGCCTGCCTGCGCAGCCAGAGCCCGCTGGCGTCCGATCCGCCGATCCACCGGAAGTTGTTTGGACCCAGTCGGAACAAGGTGCCGTCGTCGATCATTCCGCCGGTGTCGTAGCACATGGCGGTGTAGACGATCTGGCAGACGGCCAGCTTGCGGATGTTGCGGGTCATGCACGTCTGCAACAGCAGCTCGGCGTCCGGGCCTGTCACCTCGTACTTGCGCAGCGGTGACAGGTCGATGATCCCGGCCTTCTGGCGGGTGGCCCAGTACTCGTTGATCGGGCCGTGGTTGGTGTAGCTGTTGGCCAACCAGTAACCGTTGTACTCGGTGAAGTTCCGGGTGAGGGCCGACGTCCGGGGGTGGAAGCCGGTCTCCTTCGTCAGCTCTGGGTCGGCATCGGTGGTCATGCGGAAGGCCGTCGCTTTCTTGAAGGTGCTGGTTGCCGGGTAGACGCGGACGTGGATGTCGGTGGGCTGCCAGCCGTTGGCGGCGTCGATGTCGCAGGGACACGCCGACGAGACGCAGATCAGGTCGGTCAGGGCTTCGAGCAGGACGTAGTCGCCGGGTCGGGACCACGGCTCCTCGAAGAAGAGCTGGTTCGAGTCGTCCAGGTTGGTGTTGTAGAAGAAGTTGATGGCTCCCCAACCGCGCCGGGGGGCGATGCCGTACGGGGCCAGCACGGAGTTGAAGTTGTCGCTGCAGTTGATGTGGCCCGGGTAGCCCATGTCCTCGTAGTACTTGGCGTTGCAGGCCGTGTTGAAGGTGTCGTGGCGGCCCACGGTGTCGTGGATGATCTCCACCATCGGTTGGAAGTCATGCGTGAAGTACTTGGCGTAGAGGCCCGGCATCGGGTAGCTGGCGCCCATGAGGCTGCGGGTGATGGTGGCGTCCAGCGCAGCCTCCACGCCGCCTTCCAGCCGGGCGGCGTCGAAGCACTGGAAGTCCGAGCACTCCCGTCCCTCCACGTCGATGACCTGGATGAACTCGCCGGCCTTCACCTCGTAGGCCCGCGCCGTGGAGGCCCGGATGCGGAGGTCCTGGTTCTGGTCGGCCAGCGGGGTGGGGAGGATCTGGAGGCCGGGTGCCGGGGGAGCGGTCCGGTGGATGAAGGCAATGACATCGGTCGGGGTGTTCTGGTCCTCCGGGGACATGTCGCCGCCCGGCACGCCGATCACGCACACCACGTCGGCCGAGGCGGTCATCCAGACGGTCTCGGCCGCCGCCGAGTCCTGTGAGAAGCAGTGGATGGCGGTGGTGGCGCCCAGGTCGATGCCCTTGGCGGCGAGGGCATCAGCCACCCGCCGGGCATCGTGCTGGTTGCCGGCCAGGATCGCGGCGATGCCGGTGGCCGGAGCTCCCGACGAGTGGCCGAGCAGGCCGGGGTCGGACTTTCCGTCCCGATCGAAGGCCGCCACCTCCACCGGCTGGCAGCCCTCGGGATCGATGATCTCGAGCCTGTCGCCGGCCCCCATGAGAACGGCGGTGACGGCGCCTCCGGTGACCCGGTAGCGCTCCACGCCGGGCTCGAAGTTGGCCATTCCGGGCATGAGTAGGCGGGAACGTTCTGTCACCGTGGTCGTCATATGTTCCCCCTGGCAACCCGTCTCCGGGCCTGTCGGCGCCACGCCCTCCCGGGACGCTGCGTCGCAACATCTTGCTGGCCAGCGTAACCTAACCCGATCGCCCCTGTGTGTAGAGAGACTTTCCTGCGGTGGAAGATTTCACTGGCAGTACGTGTACTTGATTGCTATGGTACCCGGGTCCGGCAGACGTGACCGTGGGCACACTTCAGTGGGAACCGATGGTCAGGTGGAAAACGCCCCAGGGCGTGAGGGGGAGAACATGACCGACATCCAGGAGTTCATCGAGGCACCGGGGCGGGCCGAGCAGGTCGCCGAGATCCAGAGGCGTATCGAGGTCGAGGGAATCCAGTACCTCTACTGCCAGTTCGTTTCCGTCACCGGGCGGATCATGGGCAAAGGCATACCGGCCAAGCATTTCGACACCATTGCCAACAAGGGCTTCCAGTTGGTCTACGGGTCCACGGCCAACCTGTTCGTCGACCGGCACGGCGAATACATCGGCTACGGACCCGAGTCCCGTGAGCTGGTCGGCGTCGCCGAGACCGAGACCTTCTGCAAGCTCCCGTGGGACCCCAAGACCGCCCGCGTCTTCTGCACTCTCTTCCGGGGCCGTGAGGAAGAGGTTGACGGCGGAGCCTTCCTCTCGTCGGACTGCCGCGGCAACCTGCAACGCATCCACAAGGCCTTCGAGGAGAAGACCGGCCTCCACCTCCGGGCCGGCACCGAGCCCGAGATGATGTGGCTCAAGACCGACGAGAACGGCAAGCCGACCGTGGAGGGCATGACAAAGCCGAACTGCTACCACATCGACCAGTTCGCCGAGCTCCAGCCGCTCATCCACAAGGTGGTGGAGTACAGCGAGGCCATGGGCCTGGACATGATCCAGGGCGACCACGAGGACGCTCCGGGCCAGCTAGAGCTGAACTTCAACTTCGACCGTGCCGAGCTCACGGCCGACCGGCTCACCACCTACCGTCAGATCTGCAAGCAGGTCGGTCGCGAGATGGGTGCCTTCCCGTGCTTCATGCCCAAGCCGTTCATGGGCGTGTCGGCCAACGGCTGCCACCACAACATCTCCCTCTGGACCGGCGAGCCGGACGAGGGTGGCGAGAACAAGTTCATGCCAGAGGGCGACGACCCGCAGATCCCCGGTGCGATCGGCATGAAGGCCATCGGCGGGATCATGGAGCACCTCGATGCGCTGACCTGTCTGGGGTCACCAACCGTCAACTCGTACCGCCGACTCTGGGACACCGGATTCTGGGCACCCGTCTACGCTGACTGGGGCTTCCAGAACCGCACCACCGCTCTGCGCATCAGCGCGCCGGGACGGTTCGAGTACCGCTCGGTGGACTCGGCGGTCAACCCGTACCTGTCCTTCGCGGGTCTCCTCAAGGCCATGGAGGACGGGCTGGACCGCAACCTGGATCCCGGTCCACCCGAGGAGCGCAACATCTACGAGGCCATGGAAGCAGGTAAGGAGGTCAAGAAGATCCCGATGAACCTTGGCGCGGCCCTAGATGCCCTGCGGGCCGACGATGTTGTCAAGAGCGCCCTCCCCGGCGACATGTTCAGGGTCTTCGAGCACTACAAGCGCGACGAGTGGGAGCGCTTCATGGCCACCGTGACCGACTGGGACATCGAGGAATACCTCGACATCCTCCCGTAGGGCACGCCCCCAGACACAGAGAGCAGGAGACACGCCATGTGCGGCATAGCCGGCATCATCCATCGAGATGGAGCAGCCAGAATCGGCGACGAGCTCACCGCGATGCTCAACTCCATGAAGCACCGGGGCCCCGACTCGACGGGCTACGCCATCTACGGACCGGCAGATGAAATGGTCATCGTCCGGTTCGTGCTGGCCGAGCCCAACGACTTCACCGGCTTCGGCATGGACGAGAAGTTGGAGAGGAACCGGGCCGAGGTGGAGTCCCGTCTGGCCAAGATCGGCGCCGAGGTGGCGACCATCCAGAATGAGACCGGCTACGCCTTCCGGGCCACCATCCGTTACGGCGGTGACCTGAAGCCCCTCGCCGACTACCTGGAGGACATCCCGGGCTGCAAGGTGCTCTCGCTGGGTAGTTCCCTCGAGATCATCAAGGACCTCGGCGACGCCTACACGGTGCATGACCAGTACGGGCTCGCCAAGGTGTCGGGCACGCACGGCATCGGGCACGTCCGGATGGCCACCGAGTCGGACGTGGACCTGGCCAGCGCCCATCCCTACTGGGCATACCCGTTCGCCGACGTGGCGGTCGTGCACAACGGCCAGCTCACCAACTACCACTCGTGGCGGCGTCGCCTGGAGCGGATGGGCCACCGGTTCCAGTCCGAGTGCGACTCCGAGATCATCGCCGTGTACCTGGCACAGCAACTCGAGAACGGCCTGCCGCTGGAGACGGCCATGAAGCACAGCCTCGACGATTTCGACGGCGTGTTCACCTACCTCGTCGCCACGGGCAGCGAGCTGGGCATCGCCAAGGACGAGATGGCGGCAAAGCCCCTGGTGCTCATGGAGACCGAGAACCTGGTGGCGATGGCATCCGAGGAGATCGCCATCCGGGCGCTGGTCGGTACCGAGGTGGAGACACGGGATCCGTTCGAGCGGGAGGTGCTGACGTGGCAGGTATGAACACCAAGAGCGGCGTCGTCTACGACGCCCGGGGTCTCGTAGAGCCGGATCCGGAGCCGCCCATGACGGCGGTGATCGACGGCGACACGGCTGTCATCGACGCCACCGACCTCACGACCCGCAAGATCAACCTGGAGTTGAAGCGCATCGTCTACGACGAGGGCGTCAACGAGGTCACCATCGTGAACCCGGGGTCCAAGCATTCCCTCGGCGTGGGCATCCTGAAGCGCTGCAAGCTGACCTTCGAGGGAAGCCCCGGCTGGTACGCCTGCGGTCTGATCGACGGGCCCGAGGTCCAGATCAACGGCCGGGTCGGCTGGGCACTGGGCGAGAACATGATGTCCGGGTCCATCGTCGTCGAGGGTCCCTCCGGCTCCCTGACAGGGGCCGCCCTGCGAGGCGGCGACCTGGTCATCAAGGGCAACGTCGGTGCCAGGACGGGCATCGACCAGAAGGGCGGCACGATCATCACGATGGGAAGTGCCGGCATCAACACCGGCTTCATGATGCAGCGAGGCCACCAGATCATCTGCGGCGATGCCAACGACGGCCTGGGCGACTCGATGTACGACGGCTTCATCTACGTGGGCGGGAAGATCGCCTCACTGGGCGTGGACTGCGTACCGGCCGAGATGACCGACGAGGACCACGAGTTCATCAACCGCAAGTTCGCGATATACGACCTCGGTACCCCGCCGGACTTCAACAAGTTCGAGTGCGGCAAGGTGCTCCACAATTACGACGCGCTGGAGCCCTCCGAGCGCAAGCTCGTGCTCTAGGAGGAGTTGACGATGCCAGAAGCAAACGACATCAAAGGGGTCGACACCCCAGCCACCGTCACGAACTCCGCCACCGACGTCCTCGGCAAGAGCAAGATCTTCACCCGGGAGGTCATCAACGACATCCACGTGAAGGCCGAGCTGGGCCGGTACCGGATGCGTGGGTTCTCGATATTCAAGAAGATCCCGCACTGGGACGAGCTGGTGTTCCTGCCGGGGACGCTGACCCGCTTCGTGATCGAGGGCTACAGGGAGAAGTGCGAGACCAGGACGGTCATTGGTGCCCGGTTCGCACACAAGCCGCTGGAGTTGGACATCCCCGTCTACATCACCGGCATGAGCTTCGGAGCGCTCTCGCTCGAGGCCAAGTCGGCCCTGGCCAAGGGCGCCTCGATGGCCGGCACCGCGACCTGTTCAGGTGAGGGCGGCATGATCCCTCCCGAGCGGGACCTCTCCACCAGGTGGTTCTACCAGATCATCCAGAGCCGGTACGGCTTCAACCCACACCACCTCATGCTGGCCGATGCCGTCGAGTTCTTCATCGGCCAGGGCTGCAAGGTCGGCCTGGGTGGCCACCTCATGGGCCAGAAGGTCACCGAGCAGGTGGCCGAGATGCGCTCCCTGCCCGCCGGCATCGACCAGCGGTCCCCGGCACGCCACCCCGACTGGATCGGTCCCGACGACCTCTCGCTGAAGATCCAGGAGATCCGGGAGGCAACCAACTACCAGATCCCGATCCAGCTCAAGCTGGGTTCCGCGAGGGTCTACGACGACGTACGGATGGCCGCCAAGTGCGGTCCCGATTCGATCTTCCTGGATGGAGCCGAGGGTGGAACCGGAGCCGGTCCGCACCTGGCCACCGAGGAGACCGGTATCCCGTTGATGGCCGCCATCCCCGAGGCCCGACGGGCGCTCGAGGACGTGGGCCTCGTCGACGAGGTGGACCTCGTCGTGGCCGGTGGAATCCGCAACGGTGGTGACGTCGCCAAGTGCCTGGCCCTCGGTGCGAAGGCGTGTGCCATCGGCACCTCCGCACTGATGGCGCTGAACTGCAACAAGCACATCGAGGGCGTGACCGACTACGAGGGCACCATCGGCGTGCCGGCCGGCGAGTGCTACCACTGCCACACGGGTCGTTGCCCGGTGGGTATCGCCACACAGGACCCGGAGCTGCGGGCACGCCTCGACGTCGACGAGGCGGCGCTGCGGGTCTACAACTTCCTGCACACGCTGACCATGGAGGTCCAGTTGCTGGCAAGGGCCTGCGGCAAGACCAACGTCCACAACCTCGAGCCCGAGGACCTCGCGGCCCTCACGCACGAGGCCTCCGCCATGGCCAAGGTGCCGTTGGCCGGAACCACCTACATCCCCGGCGTCAGCGAGGAGCGGGTGCTGGCGGAGATGAAGGAAATGCTCGCAAAGCAGATCGCCGGAAGCAGGAGCTGAGGACCATGGCACCAAAGCACACTGTTGCAATCGATGCCGAGGCCCTCGCCGGTCGTCGGTTCGAGTACCAGGAGGACATCTCGCTCGTCGAGGACCTCGACCTGATGGAGTTGACGCCGGGCGGGGACCTCAACTGGCTGGAGGACATCCACCTGCTCGAGGAGCAGGGCACCCCTGCGGTGTTCGACCGGTACTCCAACGCCTTCCTCAAGATCTACTTCGACATCCCGGAGGGTCGGGAGGACGAGTTGGCCCGCAAGGTGCTGATGAAGCACCTCATCTCCGGTAACTCCTACGGCATCCAGTTGAAGGAGAAGCACTGCAAGTTCCGCCAGGTGGAGCTCGGGCCGTGGGTCGCCAACTCGAAGTCGGTGGGCGACAACTACCAGCGGCCGATCCTGGAGGGCTGGGATCCGCCGGCCCACTAGCCGACGGACAGCGAGAACCCCCAGGTTCGAGTCCGTTGACACCATGTCGGCGGGCTCGACCATGCAACCGTGGGAACCCACGTACAAGACGATGAACGCCGGTCCGACCACCGGGCCACTTTGAGACAGGAGTGCCCAATGAGCACGTCCGGCAAGCTTCCCGAGTCCATCAGGTACTGCATCATCGGAGCCGGCATCCACGGCCTCTCGACGGCATGGCACCTGGCCCGCGAGCTGAAGGCCCGCGGCACCGGCAGCGGTGACGACATCGTCATCATCGAGAAGTCCCAGGCTGGCGCCGGCCCCTCGGGGATCGCCTGTGGCGTCGTGCGCAACAACTACTTCCAGCCCGCCATGCGCGAGCTGATGGCCCATTCGGTCGAGGTCTGGGACGCCAATGCCGAGGCGTTCGAGTACCACCCGGTCGGCTACCTCCAGATCTCGTACGACGAGATGGGCGAGGACGTGGCCACGATCCACGAGCAGCAGAAGGCCATCGGTTACGAGTCGGAGTTCATCGACGGCGTGGCTGCCACCCGGGAACACATGAAGGGCATCTTCAGCGACTGGCGGGCGACCGGCGTCAGCAGCGTGCTGCACGAGAAGAAGGGCGGCTACGCCCACAACATGGCCACGGTGAACGGCCTGCTGGCAAAGGTGCAGGCCGAGGGCGTGAACGTGGTCTCCGACACGCTGGTCACCGAACTGGCCGTCAACGGCGGTGCGGTCACCCACGTGGTCACCAACCGCGGGATGGTGGAGGTCGACCACGTCATCGCTGCCGCCGGTCCGTGGGTACCCAAGCTCTGGGAGATGCTGGACCTGCCCGACACCACCGACATCGTGTCGGGGGGTACCACCCACAATGTTCCCACCTGGAAGTTCTGGGCCCTCCAGGAGGGCACGCTGGACGTGGACCCCGGCTACCTCATGAACAACGACGGCTCGATGCCACCGGTCGTGCACGTGGACGCCGATGCTCCGCTCTACGACGAGGACGGCAAGCTGCTGGTCGAGGGCAAGTGGGGCGTCTACTACAAGCCCGACTTCAACTTCGGAGGGGTCCAGGGCGGGTACATGCCCTACCCGGTCGAGAAGCCCTGGCGTGACGTGGCCATCGACCCATACGGTCCCGCCAGCCCCGACTTCGTGGTGGGCGAGGACTTCCGGGCCGTCTGGGCTGCCGCCCTCTCCCACTGCCAGGAGCGTTTCGAGGGCAAGGCCCACCTGATGAGCAAGGTGCCGTCCGGTGGCATCGGGGCGTTCACCCCGGACAGCTTCCCGGTCCTGGACACCTTCTGCGAGAACGTCTACGTGATCGCCGACTCCAACCACGGCTTCAAGATGATCGGGCTGGGTGCCCTGGTAGCCAAGGAACTCTGCGGTGACACGCAGGCCCTCCTGGAGCCGTTCCGGTACAGCCGCTACGCCCTGGGCAAGCTGCATCCGGTGAGCAACTCGCCCTATCCCTGGAGCTAGGCGCGGTCCCTGGAGTTGGGCGTGGCCTCCCGCCACGGGGTCACCTGCATCTAGTCTCCGGCCGGTGAACGGTCGACTCTTGGAGGACCTCCCACGGGAGGGCTTCCCCCGACAGCACGCCCGGACCCGCCGGTTCACGTGCGGTGCACCGCGGGACGTGACGGTGGCCGACGACGGGTCGCGGGTGCTGTTCCTGCGATCGGGTTCCGGAGACGACCCGGTCAATGTCCTCTGGCTGCTGTGCCCTGAGACGGGCGACGAGACCCTGGTGGCGGACCCGGCGAACCTTCCGGGTGTCGTCGATGAAGGTGGCCTGCCGGCAGCGGAGCTGGCACGGCGCGAGAGGGTCCGCGAGTCGGCGTCGGGCATCGTCGCCTACGACGCCCTGGCCGACCTCTCCCGGGTGTGCTTCGCCGTTGACGGTCGGGTGTTCCTGGTCGAGGTACCCGTACCGGGTGCTGTTGCTGCTGGAACCGCAGGAGCTGGAGATGTCCCCGGGGCTGACTCCGGGCTCTGGCAGGCGGGGATCGTGGAGCTTCCCTCCTCGGGGGATGCCTTCGATCCCCGGCTCAGCCCTGACGGATCATCGGTGGCGTACGTGTCCGGCTCTTCGCTTCGCATCACCGGTGCCGGGGGAGACCGCCACCTGATCGGCGGGTCCACGCCCACCGTGTCGTGGGGCTCGGCGGAGTTCATCGCAGCCGAGGAGATGGGCCGCTCCCGTGGTCACTGGTGGTCGCCGGACGGTGGCCGGATCCTGGTCACCCGGGTGGACACGGCGGACGTGTCGGAGTGGTGGATTTCGTCACCGGTGGACCCGGCGGCGGCGCCCAGGGCGATCAGGTACCCGGCAGCAGGTTCCACCAACGCAACGGTCGGCCTGGCGGTGGTGGCGTTGGACGGGACCACGACCGACGTGGACTGGCACGTCGACGGAACGTTCGAGTACCTGGCCGGCGTGGCCTGGCCGGTCGGAGGGAGGCCCACCGTGGTGGCCCAGACCCGTGACCAGCGGATCCTGGTCGTGTTGGAGGTGGACCCAGCCACCGGAGCCACCACCGAGCGGGCCCGTACCGTGGACGACCACTGGGTGGACCTCGTTCCGGGCGCCCCCCGGCTGGCAGGCGGCGCCGTCTTCACGGTGGAATCCAGGGACGGCACGAACCGGCTGGTGGTCTACAGCCCCGACAGGGCCGACGGGGTCGCCGTCTCCCCGGACGGTATGCAGGTCCGCTACGTGGCGGGCATCGCCGGGGACGGCTCCGTCGTCGTGCTGGCGTCCAGCGACCCGCTGGACGTCGAGGTGGTGCGGATCGCCCTGGACGGGACCATCGAGGTGCTGGCCGGCGGCGAGGGCGTGCGTTCGGCGGCGATAGGGGGTGGGGTGGTGGTGGTTTCGACGGCCACCCTGGAGGGCTCCTCGATGGTGGTCCTGCCGGGCGGCCATGTGATCGCCAGCCACGCCGAGGAACCTGTGGTCAGCCCCCGACCCACCTTCCACGTGGTCGGGGACCGTGATCTGCGGGCTGCCGTGCTGGTGCCGGACGGACACGATGGATCTCCCCTCCCGGTGCTGCTGGACCCCTACGGCGGACCCCATGCACAGCGGGTCCAGAGGGCACGTGGACAGTTCCTGACCTCGCAGTGGTTCGCCGACCAGGGGTTCGCGGTGGTCGTGGCCGATGGCCGGGGCACGCCCGGGCGTGGACCCGAATGGGATCGGGCGGTGCACGGCGACCTGGCGGCTCCGGCTCTGGACGACCAGGTGGATGCCCTCCACGGGCTGGCGGCGCTGGACGACAGGTTGGACCTGGGTCGTGTGGCGATCCGGGGCTGGTCGTACGGTGGCTACCTGGCAGCCTTGGCGGTGCTACGTCGGCCCGACGTGTTCCACGCTGCGATCGCAGGCGCTCCGGTGACCGACTGGCGCCTCTACGACACCCACTACACGGAGCGGTACCTCGGTGATCCGGCGTCGGAGCCGGGCAACTACGCCCGTACCGACCTCTGCGCCGAGGCGGCTCTGCTGGAGCGCCCGCTGCTCCTCATCCACGGCATGGCCGACGACAACGTCGTGGCGGCCCACACCCTGCAACTCTCCCGGGCCCTGCTGGAGGCCGGTCGGCCCCACCGGGTGCTGCCGCTCTCCGGGGTGACCCACATGACCCCGCAGCCCGAGGTGGCTGAGAACCTGCTCCTGGTGCAACTGGAGTTCCTACGCGAGGCCCTGGGCACGACCGGCTGATCCCGTGCACCTGACGGGACCTGGCTGGTACCGGGCACCGGACAGGAACCGGCTGGTCCCGGGTGCCTGGCAGGCGCTACCGGCTCACAGGTACTTCGCCGAGGTGGGTGCCCAGCGTCCGGCCCATGGCCTGGCCTCCTCGAGCTGGAAGGCCAGGGCGTAGAGCAACTCGTCCCGCCCGGGGCCGGCAGAGAAGTGGGATCCCACCGGAAGGCCGGTGGCGTCGTCCCACCAGAGGGGTACCGACATGCCCGGGCCGCCGATGGCGTTGGCGATCGGCAGCGAACCCATCGACAGTTGCGAGCGATCCTGGTCGAACGGGTCTGAGGACGCCCACGATGCCGGTGCCATCGGCATGCCCGGCGTTACCGGGGTGAGCCAGACGTCGTGGTTGGCGAAGAACCCGGCCATATGGGCCTCGAGGGCCACCCGGGCGGCCTCGGCTGTGGCGGCGGTTCCTTCGGGGAGCAGGTCACCGCTGCGGACGAAGTCGATGGTGCACCGGGTGAGCAGGCCCGAATCCTCGATGGGGAGGCCGCTGGCCTCCTCCAGCATCTTGATCATGCCTACGGTCCTGCTGAGGAAGATCCCGCTGTACATGGCGTAGAACTCCTCGCCGTCCACCGGGTGGTCGACGGGTACGACCTCGTGGCCGAGTGCTTCGCAGAGACGGGCCGTGTCCTCCACGGCTGCCTGGATCGCAGGGTCGGGCACGTCGCCGAACGGGCCTTCCAGCGTCAGGGCGATTCGCAGGCGGCCCTGAAGACCTGGGATCGTGTCGATGTGCGGGTACGGGTTGCCGAGCGGGCCCCGAACGGTGTTCTGGGTGGCCAGGAACACGGCTGCGTTGTCGCGCACTGAGCGGCTGAGGGCCAGGTGGGTCTTGAACACCGGGTGGGTGCCGTCCAGGTCACCGGAGGCCAGGCGGCCACGGCTGGGCTTCATTCCGAACACGCCACACCATGACGCCGGTATGCGGTTGGAACCACCACCGTCGGTGCCATGGGCCACCGGGGTATAGCCGGCAGCCACGGCCGCGGCCGCGCCACCGCTGGATCCACCGGCGTGGAGCTCCGGGTCCCAGGGGTTGAGGGTGACGCCGAAGACGGCATTGTCGGTGACGGTCATGGAGGCGAATTCCGGCGTGTTGGTCTTGCCGGCCATTACCAGGCCTGCCGCCTCGGCGGCGGTGACCCATGCCGGTGAGGCAGGGCTGATGTTGCCCAGCATGGACCGTGATCCGTCAGTCCTACGAATCCCCTCCAGGTCCACGAGGTCCTTCAGGAAGGTCGGCACACCAGCGAACGGTGTCGACGGATCCACCCTTGCGGCGTGGTCCCGGGCCCGGTCGGCGCAGTCGACGATGACCGAGTTCAGGATCTCGTCAAGGCGCCCCACGCGCGACATGGCCGCGTCCAGCAGGTCCCCGGGCGTGACCTCGCCATTTCGTACGAGGGCGGCCAGGCCGAGGCCATCGTGGTCCAGGAGAGGGTCGTCGGGTACTTCGGTCATTCGGTCATCCTGTTAGGCCAGTTAGCCATTCGGCCTGGCTAGACGGCGGTCCAGCCGCCGTCCACGTACAGGACGTGGCCGGTCAGGTAGGAGCCGGCATCCGATGCGAGCAGCAGCAGGGCGCCGTCCAGCTCGTGGGCCAGGCCGCCACGGCCCATCGGGGTTCCGGCCGAGACGTAGGCACGGCCGGCATTGGTGTGGAACATGTCGTCCGAGTTCATCTCGGTCTCGAACCAGGCCGGGGCCAGGGCGTTCACCCGGATGCCCCTGCGTGCCCATTCCACGGCCAGTTCCCGGGTCAGGTTGTGCAGTCCGCCCTTGGCTGCCGCGTAGCCGGGGACCCGCAGCTTGCCGCCGGCTCCGGCGCCCAGGACCGAGCCGAGGTTGACGACCACGCCCGGATGCTCCTCGGCGATCCACCATCGTGCGGCCCTGCGGGCCAGCTCGTAGGGGGCGACGAGGTCGACGGCCAGCTCGTGTAGGAAGCCAGCCAGGTCGTCATCGACGGCTGGGACCACCCGGGATATACCGGCGTTGTTGACCAGGACGTCGATTCGCCCGTAGTGGGCGATGGTTGCGTCGATCAGGTCCTGGGGGCCGGTCTCGTCGGTGACGTCGACGGTGACGGCCAGGGCATCTGGCAGCTCGTCGGCCAGGGCGGCGATGCGCTCGGTCCTCCGGGCGGCCAGCACGACCCGTGCCCCCACGCCGGACAGGACCCGGGCGAAGCGTTCGCCCAGCCCGGAGCTGGCGCCGGTGATGATGACGACCCGGTCGTCCAGGCGGAAGCGGTCCAGGGCGGCGCTGGCGGGGGGAGGGCTGGGGTTGCTGTCGGCTGGGTCCACGGCGGCGAGCCTAAGGGGCGCTGGCGGTGACGATCCGACCGGCGTCCAGCTGGATGACCCGATCAGCTACCCCGGCCGCCTCCTCCGGGTCATGGGTGACCAGGAGGGTGGCTGGGCGGTAGTCGGCTCCCAGGAGGCCGTGTATCCGTAGACGCGATGCGGCGTCCAGGGCCGTTGACGGCTCGTCCAGGAGCAGCAGGCTGGGGGAGCCGGCCAGCGCCCGGGCGACGGCGGCGCGCTGGGCCTGGCCGCCTGAGCACTCCGACGGCCGCCGGTCGGCGATAGATCGCAGGTGGAGGACGTCCAGCAGGTGGTCCACCCTCTCGGGGGTGGCCCTCGGGCTGAAGCCCACGTTGGCGGACACCGAGAGATGCGGGAACAGCAGTCGGTCCTGTGGGACCCAGCCGACGGAACGGTCGTGGGAGGCCACGTGGCCAGGGTCGGTGGCATCGTCGACGGTGAGACCGTCGAGCCGCAGTTGTCCATGGTCGAGGCGTTCCAGCCCGGCCAGGAGCCGAAGCAGGGTGGTCTTACCGGCCCCGTTCGGGCCCACCACCGCCACGATCTCGCCGGGTTGGACCGAGAAGGCCACATCCATCCGCAGGTCGCCCCGGACCAGTTGGCCAGCCAGGTCCACTGCCGGAACCCCTGATGCAGCCTGAGTTCCGGAGGTCCCCGGGCCACCCGACCGTGCAGCGGGAGACACGTCGCTCCCGGGCCGACTGGCAGCCTTCGGGTGGTCTGTAGTCCGTAGTCCCGGGTTCGGCGAGGTGTTCATCGCGTGGGCAGCCAGCGGTCGCGGGTGGGGAGCAGCACGACCAGGGAGACGGCCAGCAGGACGAGGCTGAGGGCCAGCGCCGCCTCCGGATCGGATTCCAGGGCCTGGAAGGTGGCCAGGGGCAGGGTGCGGGTGCTGCCGGGCAGGTTTCCGGCGAACGTGATGGTGGCACCGAACTCTCCCAACGCACGGGCCCAGGCCAGCGCCAGACCGGCGCCCATGGCGGGCAGCAGCCGTGGCAGGGTGATGCGGCGCAACACGGTCAGCGGTGGTGCACCTAGGGTGCCGGCCATCTGCTCCAGGTCGTCGCCCATCGTGCGCAGTGCGCCCTCCACGGTCATCACGTAGAACGGCAGGGCGACGAAGGTGGCGGCCACGACTGCTCCGGCCATCGTGAACGGCAGTGTGATGTCGAACCAGCGGTCCAGCCACTGGCCTACCAGCCCCCGACGACCGAGGGCGAACAGCAGGGCCGTGCCGCCCACCACCGGTGGCAGGACCATGGGCAGGACGACCAGGGCCCTCACCAGTCGCCGCAGCGGGATGTCCACACGCGCCAGCATCCAGGCCAGCGGCGTGCCTAGTACCACGACGATGGCTGCCGCCATGGCACTCACCGTCAACGAGACGCGCAGGGCGTCCAGCACGGAGCGACGTCCGAGCAGGTCGTCCAGCGATGACCATGGGGCGCGCTGCAGGAGGCCGACCACCGGAAGGGCCAGGAATGCGATGCCGAGTACAGCCACGACCAGGACCGACCTGGGTGCCCGGGTCGGGGTGCGGCTCATGGTGATCCGGGAGGAGCGACCTCCCGTGCGAAGCCGTGCGTGGCCAGCACGTCGCGTGCAGGGTTGGTTTCCAGGAAATCCAGGAACTCCAGGCCCCGATCGGTCAACGCCGCAGCGGCATAGCTGACGCATGGGCAGGCTGGGGGTTCCTCCCAGGCTGCGATGATCCGGGGCTCGGCTGCCACGTCGGTGGCGTAGACGATGCCCAGGTCGGCTTCGCCCAGTGCCAGTCGGGCGACGACGGCCCGGACGCTGGGCTCGTAGGAGTTGATCGGGAGGTCGCCGTAGCGCTCGAAGCTGGCGTCGCCGCAGGGAACGCCGGTCACGCACGCCACGAGGATGGTGTCGGTCCTCTGCAGGTCTGCCGGTCCACGGATGCCGGCAGGGTTGTCAATTGGTACGGCCACCACCAGGTGGTTGCCGGCGAACCGGTCCAGGACGGCGATCGGAGTCCGATCTGGAGCCAGCAGGTCCAGTAGGGCGGCATCGGCGGTTATGAAGACGTCGGCTGGGGCGCCGTCGCGCAACTGTGCGGCCAGGTGGTTGGACCCGCCCACCACATCGACGAGCCCGGAACCACCGACCGACTCCCACTCGGTGGCCAGGTCGCCGATCACGTCGGTCAGCGAGGAGGCGACGAAGACGGTGATCCGGTCGCTGTTGTCATCGTCATCGAGAAGGGAACAGCCACTGGCTGCAAGCAGTCCCACAGTCAGTAGGCCCACGGCAAGCAGTCGCACCATGGGGGGTGCGACGAGGACGGGTCGCACGATGGCTGCACCGGGCAGCTCCCGGGCCGAGCGGTTCACGGATTCCGGTCAGCGGGGTCGCTCGACGACCACGTTGGTGGCCTTGACGACGGCGACCGCCAGGACCCCGGGTTCCAGGCCCAGGTCGTCGACCGCCTCGGCGGAGAGCAGCGAGACCACACGGTGGGGGCCGGCCTGGATCTCGACCTGGGCCATCACCCCGTCGCGAACCACCCGGGTGACCAGACCCGTGAAGCGGTTGCGTGCTGACAGCACCGAACCCCCGGCTTCTCCGGTGGGGGCCTCGGCGGCCAGTTCCTGGGAGAGCCGTGCCAGGTCCGGCCCGTTGATGGTGCGATGGCCGCCGGTCGTCCGGCTGGTGGCTAGGCGCCCAGCGTCGGCCCAGCGTCGGACGGTGTCCGGGCTGACCCCCAGCAACTTCGCAGCTTCGCCCATCCGAAAGTGGTGCATGCGGGAAAACTAGCCACTAAAGAGCGCAAATGCGATGGTCTGTGCCCATGGGAGAGGGGCCCGGGTCGGGACCCGGGGCTAGTGTGAGGCCATGAGCCAGCCGGTCACCGCAGATGATGTCCCGGCCCGGCTGGAGGAATACGGGACGATCGCATTCCTGGTGACGGTTGGTGGCGACGGTTCACCAAAGGTGGTCCACGTGCCCGTCCTGTGGACGGCCGGGTCGTCCGCTACGAGCCCCGACGGGACCTCCAGCCAACCTGCGGCCGGGGTGTTCCGGTGCACGCCGGGCGGCGGAACCCTACGCAACCTGGCCCAGCCGGGACCGGTCACGCTGGTGTTCCCGCCGCCGGAACCAGGTGCCTACAGCATGCTGATCGACGGCACGGGTCGTGTCATGGACGACGAGAGCGGTACCGCCGACCTCCTGGAGGTCTCCTTCAGGGGAGGGGTGCTGCACCGTCCGGCGCCTGCCGTCCCGGGAGACCAGGCCCGCTGCTGAGATCTGGTCGCCAGCGACACGCCCGGGACCGGGGCATGTATCCAGCTAGCCGGGACCGGGACCTACTCGTCGGCGACCTGGTGCCCGGGTTCCACCTCGGTGTAGGTGACCAGCTCGGGGCCTTCCCCCGCAGGCCAGACCGGGCTGGGGATCTCGCCGGTGAGGAGCGGTCGTTCGGTGCGCTGCCGGGGATCGGCGATCGGCACGGCACCCAGGAGACGCTTCGTGTAGGAGTGCCGGGGGTCCCGGAACACCTGTTCGCGTGACCCGAGCTCGATTATCTGGCCCAGGTACATCACGGCCACCCGGTGGGCGATGCGTTCGACCACGGCCAGGTCGTGGCTGATGAACAGGTAGGACAGCCCCATCTCTTGCTGGAGTTCCAGCATCAGGTTCATGACCTGGGCCTGAACCGACACGTCGAGGGCTGATACGGCCTCGTCGGCAATGACTAGTTCGGGCTTCAGCGCTAGGGCTCGTGCAATGCACACTCGCTGGCGTTGGCCGCCAGAGAACTGGTGGGGGTAGTTGTTCATCATTGACCGTTCAAGGCCGACCAGCTCGAACAGGTGACGCACCCGGTCTGTCGCCTCCTCCTTAGTGGCGACTTTGTGGACCCTCAGGGGCTCGGCTACAGATGCCCCGACCCGGACTCGAGGATCGAGGCTGGCGAAGGGATCCTGGAAGATGATCTGCAGGGTTTGTCTGTGTGCGCGCATCTCCCGGGGCTTGAGGTCAGTTATGTCAACTCCCTTGAGGAGAATTCGGCCCTGGTCAGCGTCGTGCAGACGGATTATGAGGTTGGCCAGGGTGGATTTTCCACAACCGCTCTCTCCGACCACGGCGAGGGTCTCACCATGATCGATATGGAGCGATACGTCGGTCACAGCGTGCACCCGAGCGTTGTGGTCGGTCGGGAATTGTTTCGAGACGCCCTGCACCTCGACAACGGGGCTCTGGCCGTTGCTCTGGCTTGTCACGCCAGGTCTCCTGCCAGATTGAACGGTCTAGGTCCGTCGTGGCCGGCCATGCTTCCGAGTTTGGGCACCGCGCTGAGTAGGCCTCGGGTGTACGCCTCTCTCGGCGAGTGGAAGATCTGGTCTACAGGGCCCTGCTCAACAATCTTTGACTGGCTCATGACGACCACGCGGTCGGCTACTTCAGCAATCACACCCATGTCGTGGGTGATGAGCATCATTGCGGTGCCGGTCTCGACCTGAAGCTGCTTGATGAGTCCGAGGATCTGAGCCTGGATGGTCACGTCGAGGGCCGTTGTGGGCTCGTCGGCGATGAGTAGCCGGGGTCCGCAACACAGACCGATGGCAATCATTACTCGCTGGCGCATGCCGCCAGACATCTCGTGGGGGTATTGACCGATCCTCTTGTCGGCCTCGGGTATACGGACCAGATCGAACATTTCTCGGGCCCGGGCCATGCTTGTCTTCTTGTCTGACCCCTCATGGATCCGTACCGCCTCGGCAATCTGTTCGCCGACCGGGTACACCGGGTTCAGACTGGTGAGTGGCTCCTGGAAGATCATGGCGATCTGGTTGCCGCGGATGCTCCGCATGGTGGGTTCGTCTTGGCCTAACAGGTCGAGTGTCGAACCGTCTTGCATCTTCAGTTCGACTCGGCCACGGGTGATTTTCGCCCGAGTGCCCATTTCGACCAGCCTCATGATTGAGAGAGCGGTGACCGACTTGCCGGAACCTGACTCGCCGACCACGCCCAGCGTCTCACCAGGCTCGATGGTGAAGCTCACCGAGTCCACAGCGGTGAACCCGTCGAAGGTGACGGTGAGGTCGGTGACCGACAGAAGGGTCATCAGCGCCCTCGAAGCTTCGGGTTGAAGGCGTCTTGCAGGCCGTCACCAACCAGGCTGATGCTGAGTCCGGTGATCACGATTGCGATGCCAGGGAAGAAGACCATCCACCAAGCGGTCAGTGTGTAGCCCCGGTTCTTGCCCAACATCGACCCCCAACTAATCGTGTTGACGTCCACCATGCCGAGGAAGGCCAGACCGGAGTGGAAGAGGATGGCGATGACCACCGTCAAGGTGGCTGACACCAGTAGGGGAGGCATGGCATTGGGCAGGATCGTGCGGAACATGATCCGTAGGTCGCTGCACCCGATAGCGCGGGCGGCCTTCACATACTCCAGTTCTCGCAACCTGAGGAACTCGGCACGCGCAAGGCGGGCGGCCAGCGGCCACAGTGTCAGGCCGATTGCCAGGGTCTCGTTTCGAGTTCCGGGTCCGAGCAGGAAGATGACGACCATCGAGAAGAGGAGCCCCGGCATCACCTGGAAGATTTCGGTGAAGCGCATGAGCAGGGCGTCGATCCACCCGCCGAAGTATCCGGCCAGGCTTCCAACCACGATGCCGATGGTCATGGTCATGGCAGCGGCTACCGCTGCGACCAACAGAGTTGCCCGGCCTCCCCCAATGACTCCGGCCAGAATATCCCGGCCCAGATAGTCGGTTCCCAGTAGCGGTGCAAGTTCGCTACCGGGGCCCAGGAACGGCTTCGCAACCATCTTGTTTGCACTTATCCCGTAGAGGCCCGGACCGAAGATGGTGACCAGGACGATTAGGGAGAATACGACCAGGCCCACGACCGCGGCCTTGTTCCGAAGGAACATGCGTAAGGCTCCCCGGCCACCAGTTTCGACTTGTTCGATGGCTACGCCTACATCGGTCACCGGGATCCTCCGACTCGGATCCGGGGGTCGATGATCCGGTAGACAAGATCGGTTAGCAGGTTGGCCACGATGACCATGGCCGAAGAGAAGATCATGATGCCGAGCAGCGTCGGACTGTCACGCCGGAAGATTGAGTCGACTGCCAGCCTCCCGATCCCAGGCCAGGCGAACACGACCTCAACGAGTAGGGCCCCGGACAATAGGTTTCCGACCTGGAGTCCGGCGGCGGTAATCACGGGAATGATGGCGTTCCGAAGGGCGTGTTTGTAGACAACCACCCGCTCTCGGGCGCCCTTCGCTCGGGCAGTGCGGATGTAGTCGGACTCGAGGACCTCGAGCATCGAAGCTCGGGCCAGCCGGGAGTAGATGGCCAGATAGATAATGCCGAGGCTGAGCGCCGGGAGGACGAGGTGCTGAAGAAGGTCGATGGTCTCGCCGACCCAGTTGCCGTCGTAGCGGACGTCTTCGATACCGCCCACGGGGAGCAGTCTCCACTTTGCGGCAAAGACGACGATGAACATGATGGCCGAGTAGAAGACCGGTGTGGAAAATCCGACCAGGCTCGCCACCGTCGCAGCGGAAGACATCGGGCTTTCGGGCCGTCGGGCGGTGTACACGCCGATGGCCACCCCCAGCCCCACTGCGAAGATAAGTGAAGTGCCGGCCAGCAGCACCGTGGCGAAGAGTCGCTCGATGATCAGGCCGAGGACCGGCTCATTGAAGTAGGTGGACTCGCCCAGGTTCAGTTGGGCGACGTTGCCTATGTAGGTCCCCAACTGGACGAGAAGCGGTTGGTCTAGTCCGTAATCGGCCCGGACCCTGGCGAGAAACTCAGCGTCGCCGACGCCTTGATCGCCGGCGAGGTAGAGGGCGGCGTCGCCCGGGGCGAGTTGGATCAGAAAGAACACGACGACCACGACTGCCAATAGCAGCCCAATCGCTTGTCCTAATCTGCTCCCGATTCCCCGGGCGAGCGCCGTCACCTCTTGTCTCTATTTGATTTATGTCTTAGCTATAAGCCGGTGCCTACTGGTCGATCCAGACGTTTTCCATGCCGGAGAGCGTGCCCCACGTCCCAATCGGCATGTTCTTCACGTAGGTCTGGTTGGCTCCGTAGATCGGTAGAGCGTTGATGCCGTAGAACGGCAACTCCACTGCGGTGATCTCCTGGAACTCGTCGTAGAGCGCCTTCCGGGTGTCAAAGTCCGTCTCGACTGCTGCTGCGTAGAGCAACTCGTCAACCTTCTCATTGCAGTAAGCCGAGTTGTTGACGAACACGCCTGGCCTGATGTTGGCGCAGACGTATGCCCGCTGGACACCGATAACCGGGTCGCCCCAGTTGAAGTAGGCATTCATCGTCATGTGCCAGGCATCTGGCCCGCCGAAGAAGATGCCGGCCCACGACGGAAGGTCGGCACTCTGGACGACCTCCGCATCGACTCCTACCTCTCCGAGTGCCAGAGCGATGTACTCGGCCACGTAGAGCTGCTGCTCGTTCGGACCTGGGATGTAGTGGATCTTCAACTCCAGACCGTCGGCGTAGCCGGCTTCGGCAAGCAGTGAGCGAGCCTTGTCCAGGTCCACGTCGTAGCGCTCTACGTTCGGGTTGTAGAACGGGCTTGACGGGTGGATGCCACCCAGCAACTCCTCGGTCTGGCCCTGGTGCAGGTTGTTGATGATGAAGTCCCGATCGATGGTGTAGGCAATCGCCTGCCTCACCCGAAGGTCACCAATGATGTCGTTTGACATGTTGAACTGCAGGTGGTTCAGCGAGCCGACGCCACTCAACTCGTCGGGATTAGCGACCAGGTCTGGGTTGTTGGCGACCTTCTCGGCGTTGATCACGCTGGTATAGCCGCCAGTGTCGAATTCCCCGGACTCAAGACCCAGCATCATCGTGTCCTCGTTGGGTGTGATGACGTAGATGATGCTGTCGAGGTAGGGGCGACCGGGAATGAAGAAGTCCTCGTAGGCCTCCAACACGATCTTTTCCGTGTTGCTCCACTCGGTGAGGCGGAACGGACCGGAACCAACCGCGATCAAGTCGCCCTCCAGGGCTGCCGTATTGTTTGGATGTCCCTTCATCTCGTTGATTGCTGTGCCGTCATCCATGATGTGCTTCGGCATGATCGGCATCAGCACGTCTGACATGGCGATCCACAGCGCGGGGTGTGGGTTGGCCAGGTTGAGCACCACCGTGAGGTCGTCAGGCGTGTCAATCGAGTCGACTGGGGCCCACATCCCGGTGAACGGGTGGTTGTTCTGGACCACTTCGATCGAGAACTTCACGTCGGCTGACGTGATTGGCGCCCCGTCGTGGAAGGTCGCGCCGCCCACAAGGTGCAGGGTGACGGTCATCTGATCTTCCGATACCTCCCAAGACTCAGCCAGGTATGGCTGGGGTTCCCAGTTGGCGTCGAGGTGGACCAGTGAGGCGAAGACCTTCGAACTCACGTTGCCAATACCGACTCCGGATGCAACTCCGTGGTTGATGCCTGGCCCCACCTGGGAGGTAGCCATCACCAGCGTGCCGCCGCGCACCGGGACGACCGCCGGAACCACCAGGTGGCCTTCGCCGAGGCTTGAGCCACCGGGGGCGTACTCGTAGACGACGTTGGCGTTGGATGCCGCCACGTCGGTGGAGTCGGCGTG
>Ga0208748_1000168_pt1 | contig 33175 bp, 31 predicted proteins | sample Knorr_S7_td_Bott_FD_185599 | JGI IMG/M metagenome (GOLD analysis project Ga0208748, IMG submission 185599) | Marine microbial communities from Southern Atlantic Ocean transect - Knorr_S7_td_Bottom_ad_4513_LV_A (SPAdes) (version 2) | ecosystem: Environmental > Aquatic > Marine > Oceanic | place... | reverse complement strand
CTTGTAGAGAAAATTTTTCTCCTAATTCTGTGTGAGCATACTGACGTAATTCTTGAATTTTTAACATCCCAATTTTATAAGAAACCGCCTGTCCTGGCCATACAATATGACGTTCTACCATTTTTACGCATTCCCCTTCTGGATTAGCGGTATTGCTACGATAATACTCGATGCCTTCTTCTCTGGTCCAACGATAGTGATGAATCCCAGTATCTACCACCAAACGACAGGCTCTCCATAATTCACCGGATAATCGTCCAAAATCAGAATAAGGATCTTTGTATAACCCCACTTCCTTAGGAAGGGCTTCTGAATACAATGCCCATCCTTCACTATATACACTATATCCACCATATTTTCTAAAACTAGGCATTCCTTTGACTTCTAAGGCAATCGAAATTTGCATATGATGCCCTGGGATTGCTTCGTGGTATGCTAAATTTTCTAGCTTATATTTTGGCATATCTTGCATGGTATACAGATTGGCATAATAAATTCCTGGTCTACTTCCATCCGCTTTTCCGCGTTGATAGAATGCAATACCAGCAGATTCTTCTCGATAATCTTCTACCGCTTTAATCATCAAAGGAATGGTTGGCAATCCATGAAATAACTGGTCAATATTTGCCTTTAATGTATCCATGATTGTACTTATTTGACTTAAATATGCTTTACGGCCCTCTTCATTGTCTGGATAGTAAAATTGTGGATCAGTACGCATAAATTCAAAGAAGTCTTGTAACGTTCCTTCAAACTGGGTTGCTTCCATAATCCCATAGATTTCCTGATGAATACGTTCTACTTCTTGTAATCCAGTTGCATGTATTTGCTCAGGAGTTAATCCAAGCGTTGTATATCCATCAAGTTGGAATTGGTAATATTCTGCTCCATTTTTATATTTCCATACCCCAAAATTATCAGTTGCTTTTGTTTCTTGCGTGGAAAGAAAATCAATTAATTTTTGGTACGAACTATTCACAATAGTTACAAGAATAGCTTCGGCTTCACTTAAATAACGGGTTTTAACAGGACCAGATAAGTCTAATTTATCAAGCTTTTTACTAAAATCATTAAAGAAAACATTTCTTTTTTTCACATCTTCAAATGGGTATCCAGAGATGATATTTTGACATACTTTAATGGCTTGCGGATACACAAATTGTGGAGCAAGGATATTCAAATCTTCCCTAAACTTTAATTCTCTAATTAAATCATCCATCAATGGTTCAATATTGCGTAATCGCTTTAAATAATCTTTTACATCATCTTCATCATCAACCTTGTGATAATTAATCAAGAAAGATGGAATGGAAGAGTGTTTTCCTCCTCGATGTGTGACTGGATATGAATTAAAAAAATAGTCATTAGATTCGATTTGTCTCTCAAACCTTCTTTCAATCAATCGATAGCTAATTTTGGCAGCTTCGTCTAATTTGTCATAATCAATAGTATCGTGCAAATATTTTAAATTATGGGTAGCTTTTCTTATCTTTTTTTTGCGTGCTTCCCAAGTGATATCATCCCATTGATCGTAATTAGATTTATAGCCTAAACGTGTCTGAAATTCAGGGCTTTCTTGTACATAGTCTAGAAAGATAGATTCAAAAAATTGGTTGGCTTCTTTGATCTCATCTTCACTGACTTTTGTCCCGGTACATCCGATAAAAAATAATAATAAGAGTATAAAAAATTTCTTCATAATTTTTCCTTTAATTTAAAGACAGCTCTGCGGATAGAACAGTGTTCTCTACCAACATTGCTATTGTCATTGGACCAATTCCTTTTGGTACAGGTGTTAATGCACTCGCTTTCCCCATCACGCTTGCTTGATTAATATCTCCAACAATAGTTGATTTTCCATCACGTTCTATACGATTAATTCCAACATCCACTAAACAAGCTCCTTCTTTAATAAAAGAGGCATCTAAAAATTCTGGTGAACCCATTGCAGCCACAACAATATCTCCTTGGGTTGTAAATTGTTTGAGATTGCTAGTTCCGCTATGACATATCGTTACTGTTGCATTCCCTAATGATTTAAGACTTGAAAGCACAGATACCGGTCTACCAACAATATTACTTCTTCCTACTACCACGACATGTTGTCCATGCAATTTGATATTAAAATGTTCTAGTATATACATAATACCCTTAGGAGTACATGGAACAAATCTTGGTGTTCCTATCGATAATAATCCAGCATTTTCAGGATGGAACCCGTCTACATCTTTTGTTGGACTAATTGCGTGAATTATCTTCTGACTATCAATATGATTTGGGAGTGGTAATTGTACCAAAATTCCATGAAATGTATCGTCATTATTAATCTGATTAATTAACCTTAATAATTCTTCTTCTGATACGCCTTCTTCAAGACGATAAATTTCCGACTTTAACCCAAGTGAATCAAATTTTTTCGTTTTGTTACGAATGTAGATCTGAGAAGCAGGGTTTTCTCCAATAAGAATAGCTGCTAATCCAGGAGTAATTTGCTTGGATTTTAACGCATCTATCCTTGCATGCAAACTATTATATAGTGCACTACTCGCTTCTAATCCTGATAAAATTATCGTATCAAACACTTAAACTCTCCTTTTACTTAAATAACTTGATCAATACGTTGAATTAAAGATTCAATTCTTGATTCTACTTCTCCTTTAAAAGAGTATTCTCCTCTTCTAGCATTGAAAAGCTCATCAGAAATATTCATGGCCGCTAAAATTGCAATTTTAGACGTATTTAATCCAGAAGGAACTGATCTTTGAATTTCAGCCATTTTTTTATCCACATAGACTGCTACTTCTTTTATATATTTCTCTTCAGTCGTAGCTTTAATTGAATATTCCCGTCCAAAAATTCTAACCTTTACTAGTTTTGGTTCTTTGTTTTCCATAATTTTTCCTTTTATTGGTCTCTTAATTTAGCATTAAATTTCTTCAAAACAATATCTATAATATCAGCAATAATAGAATTTACCTCATTATCTTCAAGTGTTTTCTTAGGGTTCTGAAAGTATAACTTGAACAGCACACTTTTTTCATTTTTTAGCTCTTTTGATTCAAACACATCTACAGGAACTACTTCCTTCAATAAAGATTGGTTGACATTCTTTATTGTAGTACATACTTGTGCTAATTCTATGCTGTTATCCATTGTAAAATTTAAATCTCTGTTTACTATCGGATATAATACAATATCTTCTGCTTTAATATTATAATTAAAACATTTTTTAAAATTCTCTGTATTAATATCCATAATACATACATCTGTTTTGTATAAAATATTCATTTCTTTTAAAAATTTTTCATTTATAATACCTAGTGATCCAACCACATTCTTCTGAGAATCTACTATGTTATAAAAAGTGTCACAATATGAATGTGATTCTTTGATAAATTTTATTTTCACTTTCAATAAATTGTTAAAAATATTCTCTGCTAATCCCTTTAATAAAAAGAAATTTCCTTTAATTGGATTAAAATGAACATTTGGCTCAGCAAAATCACCATGTACTAGACAAGAAAAAGCATTTTTTTGATCAATATCATCCAGGGTATCCCCTTTTTTTTCGAATACCGTTCCTTGCTCATAGAGTAATACATTTTGTGTACCATTCTTGTAATTAAAATCAAGCGTTTTAAGCAATCCTTGATGTAAGGAAGTTCGTAAAACATTCATTTTATCAGAGGAAGGATTCATAACAGAGATAGATTCTAATCCAAATTTTGCTATACTATCTCTTTCTTCAAGGGAATTATTATAACATTGTTGAAATCCAACAGATGATAAATACTTCTTTAAATTAGATAGAGGACGTTCTTCGTCTTCTGCATACTGCATTTGAGAGGAAAAACTATAAGATGAAGCAATATTATCATATCCATAACAACGCAATATTTCTTCAATTAGATCAGCTTCATTTACAAGGTCTCCTCTAAAGGAAGGAATCGTGCAAATCCACTTCTGTGTATCAACACTTTTATTGGTCTTTTTCCCTGCTATTCTAGGAATAAATTCTTTTGGAAGGCTGTCAGAATGATTTTTCTTAAGCATGTTAGCTAATTCTGATAAGGTTTCTTTTGATCCAAACCTAATATCACGACGATAACTACTTGCATTTTTCCTCGTAATTTCACCAATAGTTTGTAAATGATCCACGAGATTGCGCATAAAAGGTCTAAATTCTGTTCTTATTCTCATAGATTCTAGTTTATTAGGGTTTGAAAGAACATCTGCTATATTCATAGGAATAACGCTCTCTCCCCTGGTCTGACAGTCAATATGTAACCCAGAAAGAATATGTTTTACTTTCTTACCCGGAATATTAAATCCAGTATATTTCGATAGTTTTTTATGTGAAAGTGTTATCTTACGTGGTTTTAAATCAAATGTACATTGATCTGTTACAATAGAACCTAGTTCTCCTCCAGCAATTTCTTCCATAAGCCTAACAATCATATAGAATGCATCCAGAGTAACATCTGGGTCTGCTCCTCGCTCGAACCTTCTAGAAGCTTCTGATAATAAATTTAATTTTTTTGACCCTTTTCTAACGACAATAGGATCAAAATAAGCACTCTCAATCAATACATTAGTTGTGGTATCTGAGACGGCACTATCTTTTCCACCGATAATTCCCGCTAAAGCAATAGTATTGACGGAATCGGTAATAACTAAGTGATCAGAATCTAATACATATGATTCATCATCAAGAGCAGCAAATTTTTCTCCTTTTTTTGCCCATTTTACTTCAATAGTTGGTTCAGATAATTTATCCAAATCAAATATATGGGTTGGATGTCCAATTTCAAGTAATATAAAATTTGAAATATCAACTAGATTATTAATGCTTTTTTGACCCGCTGATTTTAAATAATCCGATAACCATTGTGGTGAAGGTTCTACTTTTACATTATTAACAATTCCTGCAACATAGCGGGTACAGCCACCTTTCTTATCTAAGATAACTTTTACTCTATCTTTTGAATCGGGAATTACTCTCTTCGCATTAAGTGGACTTTTAAGTTTTTTATTAAGTTTTGCTGCAAGTTCTCGAGCAATACCACGGTGACTTAATGCAAAAGCTTTATCGGGAGTAATATCAATATCAATTGCATCATACATTGGTCCTAAAATATCGGCAACATTAGTGCCACTCTCTATTTCTGAGTCTAATACCATAATTCCATCATGATCTTCTGAGATTCGAAGCTCTCCCTCTGAACAAATCATTCCATTGCTTTCAATCCCTCGAATTTTTGCTTTGCCAACTTTGAAATTTCCCGGTAATACTGCACCGACTTTAGCAAAAACAATTTTTTGGCCTGTAGCAACATTAGGCGCACCACATACCACTTCATGGGTTGTCTTACCATCATTAACTATACAGAACTTCAATTTGTCTGCATTTGGGTGTTTTTTGACCGATTCTACTTCTCCTACAACAATATTTTGAAGTACAGAAAAATCAGTTACAACTTCAGATTCAAATCCTAGCATTGTTAATAAATCAGCTAATTCAGATGCAGACTGTTTGAAGTTTACAAAACGCTTAAGCCATGGAAGAGACACTTTCATTAAAATTGCTCCAAAAATCGTTTATCGTTTTGATAAAATAGCCTAATATCTCTAATTCCATACTTAATCATTGCAATGCGTTCTATCCCCATACCAAAGGCAAAGCCTTGATATTTTTCGCTGTCATATCCAACATTTTCTAAAACATTTGGGTTAACCATTCCGCATCCAAGAATTTCCATCCATTGGTTTAATTTATCGTTCCAAATATCAACTTCTGCACTTGGCTCGGTAAACGGAAAATAACTTGGTCGGAAACGCATTTTTGTATCTTTTCCAAACATCTCTTTTGCAAAATATTCTAAAGTTCCTTTCATCTCTGCGAATGAAGATGATTCGTTAATAACCAATCCTTCTACTTGATGGAATAAACAAAAACTTTTATAACTAACTTCTTCATTTCTAAACACCCTTCCACAACAAATATGTCGAAGAGGTGGATCTTGATTTTCCATCAAATGAATTTGGACATTAGACGTATGGGTACGTAACACTATATCTGAATCAATAAAAAAGGTATCTTGCATATCTCTTGCAGGATGATGTTTAGGTACATTTAACGCTTCAAAATTATGATAATCATCATCAATTTCTGGACCATAAGCCACTGAAAATCCGATTGATTGAAAAATAGATTTGATTTTATCTGTAACGTGTTCAAGAGGATGGATGTTTCCCTTTGGTAATGCATATCCTGGTAATGAAAAATCTCTTTTATTGTCGCTTCCCTGATCTAGACTGAGTACAGTTAGTTTTTTATTATAAGATCTTGTAAAGTCTGACTTGAGAACATTTAAGGTTTTTCCATATTTGGGTTTTTCTTTATTGCTAAGAGTACCAAATTGATTAAACAGATCAGTTAATTCTCCTCTTCTACCTAGATATTTAATACGAAGTTGTTCAAGATCCTCTGATGTTTTACAAGATTTTAAGTCTGATTGAAAAGATGTCTTAACCTTATTAATAGCTTTATCCATAGACACCTTTTATGTTATTTTTTCAGATATTTTACGAGGTCTTCAAAGACAGATGGATTATTAACAGCTAAATCTGCTAACACCTTTCTATTTAAATCAACGCCCTTCTCCTTTAATAGATGTACAAAATTTGAATATGACAATCCGTTCAGTCTTGTAGCAGCATTAATACGTATAATCCATAAACGTCTGAACTGACGTTTCTTCTGTCTACGATCTCTATATGCATACAATCCTGCTTTAGTTACTGCGTCTTTAGCAGTTTTATAATTGCGACTTCTTGCTCCAAAGTATCCTTTGGCTAATTTGATAGTCTTACGATGTCTTCTATGTCTTGGAATTGAACTATTAGATCTTGGCATTGTTAACCTATTTTCCCATCATTTTTATGATTTTTTTCTTGTCAGCAGGTGAAACAAGAGTTGATTTCTTTGCTGCGCGTTTTACATCCTTATCTCTACGGATTAACATATGCTTATGCCCTGCATGGTTGCGTTTAACTTTTCCGCTTCCTGTCAGTTTAAATCGTTTTGATACGCTTTTTCTTGTTTTCTGTTTTGGCATTAAAATACCCTTATTTAGGAGATAATATTATAGATTTTTTTCTCCCCATCATAGGACTATCTTTCTCCACTTCTGCAACTTCGCTTAAATTTAACATAATTTTTTCTAAAAGTGCATCACCTAAATCTTGTCTGGACATTTCTCGACCACGATACATGATGCTTAATTTGAGCTTACAACCCTCATTTAGGAATTTTCTTCCCATTTTTAATTTATTTTCCAAATCATGATCTCCAATATTAGGCCTCATTCTTAACTCTTTTACTTTAATAATATGGTGATTTTTACGAGCCTGTTGTGCTTTTTTCTTTTCTTGATACTTGTATTTTCCATAGTCCATTATTTTGCATACAGGTGGTTTTGCATTTGGTGAGATTTCGACTAAATCAAGATCAACTTCTTCTGCCAACCTTAATGCTTCGGGGACTGTGACAATCCCTACTTGATTCTTATTACTATCAATCAAACGGATTTCGTTTGCATAGATTTTTCCATTTACTCTTATTCTTTGTTTCTTAATTCGTAACACTCCTTTCATTAATTTCTTTTCTAATTCCATTGGAAAATTTATCCAATGAAAGTATTTCTTGTTCTTTAACAAATCTTCTTCTAACTGTTACTATTTTGCCATCAACTTCTTTTTCTCCAACAATTAGCATAATATTAATTTTTTGTAGTTCTGCATCTCTAATTTTAGCACCAATTTTTTCTGAACGATTGTCCACTTCAGCCCTTACTCCCTGTTTTCTTAATTCGCTACATACTTCATCAGCATAAGCGTTGTATTTATCAGAGACCGGTAAAATAATTACTTGTTTCGGTGCCAACCATAATGGGAAGTCTCCACCAAAATGTTCAATTAAAAATCCGATAAAACGTTCATGTGTTCCAAGTGGAGCCCTATGAATACATAATGGCGTTTTGGATGAACCATCAACATCAGTATAAGTCAAATTAAAACGTTCAGGAACTGCAAAATCAACCTGGTTGGTTGCAAGGCTAAATTCTTTTCCAACTGCACTCCATACCTGCACATCAATTTTTGGACCATAAAATGCCGCATCTCCAACTGATTCAACAAATTTTAATCCAGCGCCTTTTAGTGCATTTCTAACATCTTCTTCTGTTTTTTTCCACAGCTTAGGATTATTAATATATTTTTTACCTAATCCTGTTGGATCATGAAGGCCAAGTCGCATTTCATATTTTTCAATACCAAAAATTTCAAAATATTCCATATATAGGTTACACACGCTAATAAACTCTTCTTTAAATTGATCCTCTGTACAATAAATATGTGCATCATTCATCTGCATACTTCTTACACGCATTAATCCAAAAAGCTCGCCTGATTTCTCATAACGATAACATGTTCCGTACTCTGCCAAACGATAAGGTAAATCTCGGTAACTCTTTGGAGTATTAGCATAAATCTTGTGATGATGAGGACAATTCATTGGTTTTATATAATAGTCTAGGCCATCTACATCCATTGCAGGATACATCCTCGAAATGTAGTGTTCCAAATGACCAGATTTTTCATATAAGGCTCCTTTTGTTATGTGTGGTGTACGGACACGTTTGTATCCACTAGCATCTTCTTTTTCTTTTGCTAATGCTTCTAATTCATCAATAATAATTGCACCATTCGGAGTCCATAGCGGTAATCCAGGACCTACTTCTTCATCGTAGAAATATAAATCAAGTTTTTTTCCGATCTTACGATGATCACGTTTCTTTTGTTCTTCCAACATTGTTAAATACTTTGTTAAATCTTTTTCACTAGGAAAAGATGTTCCATAAACCCGTTGCAATGTCTGATTCTTTTCATTCCCTCTCCAGTAAGCCGCTGAAGAAGAAAGTAATTTAAAATGTTTTATGATGCCGGTTGAAGGAACATGTGGCCCCCTACAAAGATCAGTAAATTCCCCTTGTGAATAAACTTTTAATACTTCACTCTTTTCTAAGTCATTAATAATCTCAACTTTGTAAGACTCTTTTATCTTCTTAAATAGGCTTATTGCGTCTTCTCTTGACTTTACCTCGTGTGTAATTTCACAATTTTCTTTAGATATCTCATGCATTTCTTTTTCAATACTATTTAAATCTTCTTCAGAAAAAGGAGTTTCAACATCAAAATCATAGTAGAATTTGTTATCCAAATATGGACCAATTGTTACTTTGGTCTTAGGAAAAAGTCTTTTCACTGCTTGTGCCATTAAATGTGCAGTACTGTGCAACAGAACACTATGACCATCTTTGCTTTTTGCATCTAGAAATTGGATTGTTGCATCTTTAGCCAAAGGTTCATTCAAATCGGTTAACACATCATCAACCTTGCAGATAACAATATTTTTTGGTCCTCCTTTTACAGATTCTAAAATTTCTAAAGGAGTAATCCCGGTTGGATAAGACTCAGTAGAAGCGCCAATGATATTAATGGAAATGTTTTTCACTATAAAGATCTATCAAGTAACCACACACCTATTGAAAAAAAACCAACTAACATTCCAACACCACCACGATGTCTTTTAATTAACAGCTTCTCTTCTTCGCTAAGGTATTCATTAGATTTATTTAATTGTGAATACATATATACTTCTTGTTGTTGATCATAAAATTTCGCTAAAAACCCATCTCGCCAATGCAATCCTTCTTCGCATAATCTATCTTCTTCTGGGCAATATACAAGAAAGATAGACTCTGATTTTCCAGGTATTGGTCTGACCAATTTTGTACCAATCTTCATACGCTGAAGTTCATCTTGTAAAGCCTCAAATTCTTCTACTGGCCTACTGTCAAAATCAAAAGTCTGTAGTTCCGAAGAAACAGATTGATATATTGATTTTTTGTATAAACTTATCACATATGCTCTATTATCAAGTGGCAATGTAATCTGAGCTGGAAAGGTTGTTGTATCTGTATACCAAGGAATTCCCCATACAAACAAATTATGTACAAGCACATTTGAATGAATTACAACATCGGCATCAGTTATTCCAAGAGTGGTTCCAGTATTATAGCTTCCTGAAGAAAGAGTAGCATCATTGACTTGTAAGGTTTGAGCAAAAACGAATGAACAGCTAAAAAGCATGATAAAAAAATTCTTTAGGATTTGCATTTGAAAAAATTTAATACAGAACGAATCAAAAAGATATGAATTTATCATCTAAACAATAATGTTTCTTGTTCTTCAGCAAAACAATCCAACCATAGCTGAAAATATTCTTCTGCCCTTGGTCTACCATGAACTGAAACCAATATAGATAAAATATCATAATCTTCATTTTCTAAATAAGGATTTGCGATATATAGAAAAGTATATGTTCCATCTTCATTCTGTTCATCTGGTGCTAAAAAAGTTAAGCTATTGTATACAGATAGATTAGCGCGTTGAATTGCTGGCATAATAATAGTTTTATTTAACATTTCAAATGCAGCACGTTTTTTGGGTGAAATCTTATTAAATGCAATCATAGAATGCCCATCAAAACGATAAACACTGTTTCCATTTGTGGTTACACCATTGCTATCAGATCTATCTGCAACCTTATTACCAATAGAAAAAGCGCACCCATAGAATGTTAACAAAAGAGATAGTATGAATATTTTCTTCATCAATTAAAACAAGTACTGAAACTTAACAAATAATTGACGTTCTGACTCGGTTAAATTTGAGAACATACCATCTTCCGTAGAAAGAAGTTCATTCATTCCAAAGTATAATGCAGAAAATGCAGTTGGTTGATAGGTCAACAATGGTTCAACAAACCAATTATGAGAAAAATCACTATACTGTATTTTGGTTCTCAAAGAAAGTTTGGATGTAAAAGAATGTGTATACCATGAATTAATTAGAAAACCATCATAATAGTTCTTTGCATCCTCGTACTGTGCTCCAATAGCAACATTAGCTTGATCTGAAATTTTATATTCAATATAGCCCCAAGTTCCATACAAATCAGTTTGTTCTGGGATATCTAAATATCGGATAATTTGATTTTTACTAACAATTCCTCCATGAATTTTTGTTTTGACATTTAGTTTACCAGTAACACCAATAGCCACTTCAAGCATATTGTCAAATTGCACTCCATTAAAGAGTTCATTCTCAGCCTCAATCAAAGCTTCTATTTGATACCCATTTAAGAAACTAAATTCATTTCCAAATCTAAATTCTTGTTTTTTAATATCACCATCATAATTTATTTTATGAATCATACTAATTTTATGTGCTGATGCCAACAATCGTGGATGGTTGTCATAGAAAATGGCTTTTCCTTTAGATAGTTTCATCCACTTTGTGGAATTATTTGTCTCAAATCCATTACTGGTTCGAAACCCTGGGGAACGAAGACGCACGGTTAAACTTGTCACATCTGTTCTAGTCATTTTTGATAGACCAAACCCTAATGCATTTCCTGTAATTTCTTCTCCATCAAATTTGGCGGTATGGTTATCAAATGTATAAGGATTATCATCAAATATTGTTGACAGAGAATCGGGTTCATTATGGATTGATGCAGTGACATGAAGAGTTAAATGTAAATTCTTCCCAGGATGATAATGAAAATCTATCCCCCCTGTAGTCATATCCCCGCCTTCATCAAAGGTACGATTGGTAATAATTGCCCCAATGGAGCTTGCATTTTTTAACATATGTTTTATACGTAAAATGGTAGACGTACTTTCACCCATTTGTACAATAATGCTTGATTCTTCAAAAGGCAAAAGCAATGGAGAAGATTCATCTATGGCACTAATCAACCCATACGATGTTTTTCCAATTTTGCCTGTATATTTTACTGCTACAGATGGATCATTAATGGTTCTTGAATAGAATAAATTAATAAATCCGCGTTCTGAATTAAACCTAAACAATTCAGCTCCTTCACTGAAAAAAGGCCTTCTTTCTTTAAAACGTAATGCATTTACTGTATTAATATCATTTTTAATATCATCTGACTCGATTTGACTAAAATCTGGATTTATTGCAACTTCAAGTAGGTTCACAGAGGAAATGGGATATTTAATAAATAAGGATGGTTCAACATTATCACTAGTTGAATCGTTGTTAAAATTCTCAGAATATCCAGCAACCAATGAAGGAATATATTCAATATTTCCAGCTCCTTGTTTTGGAGGTTCAATACCATTTAAAAAAGCCATTTGACAGGTCTGGCATTCAATTCCTTGAATCTGTGATGCCCAAACAACTCTATGTCCTAACTCATCATCTGTTGTATACCCACGATTGAAATTGATTCTCCAATTTTGATTTTTTCCAACTGAATATCTCAAGCTTGAAAACGGAATAGCAAACTCTACGATATAACCATAGTCTGTAGTGCTTGTTTCGACATCAAAAATTAAATCTAAAGAAGCATCAAAACGAAATCCAGAACGCCCATCTATTTGCACACCAGATGGATTTGATCCAATTCCATAAATAAGAGATCCGTCACCAAACAGATCTATGTCAATTGCAACCCAATCGTCACCGTTTAGATTATCTCTCTTTGAAAGTGAAGTTCTAATTTTTTCTGGAGGCGTATATGCAATAAATGCTACATATAAATTTAAGTCATCATACAATAATTTTACTTCCGTTTTAAATGCAGCTGGTTCTCCTTCAAAAATTCCGGTACCAGTAAACCCTGTAGCAATTTGAGCTAATTTCCAACTTTCTTCATTTAGTTGACCATCAAGTGTAATTGGAGTATTAATCTTGTTGATATTATATGATGGACGTGGAGTTAAATCCAAAAAACTCTGAGCAAACAATAATCCGACAAAAAATATAAGTGCAAAACAATTTCTCATAATAATATATCCCCTTTTTTAGAGCCGTAGATAGTAATAATTATTTACCTAAACAGTTAGGCATTTTTATGCTAACTATAGTTAGACGCATATTATCGTAAATAGTTTCACTTTTCTTTATAGTGTCATTCTTTATTGTTGAAAATTCGCCATAATTATATAACTAAAAGTAAATAGAAGCAAACAATTAATGAGAATAAATCTCAATAGAAGAGTTTTTTAGTCTAAAATTCCAATAAAAATATTGGTTTGACGTGGGTTTTCAGCGTTTCTATTAGAAGCAAAAATAATCTTTCCATCTTTAGAAATAACTGGAAATGAATCAAAGATATCATTATGTGTAAGACGTGTAAGTTTTAAAGTATAGATATTAATAATATAAAGTTCAAAGTTGCTTCCAAATGCATTATAATCTTCCCTCCAATCATCCATATTAGATGAGAAAATAATATGGCTTCCATCAGGATGCCAAGAAGGAGCCCAATTAGTAGCTCCATTACTGGTTAATCGTTTTTTATTAGATCCATCTCTTTTTGCAACATAAATGTCCAATGGAACAGCGTCGATATAACGATTTTTTAAATTAAGAGACCATTTTTCTTTTTCTTCTTCATTTTGAGGATACCATGCACGCCAAACAATATTCTTTCCATTTGGAGAATAAAATGCACCGCCATCATACCCAAATTCAGTAGTAATACGTTTAACATTATTACCATTATAGTCCATCTCATATAAGTCAATGTCTCCATCGCGCATAGAAGTAAAAATCACTTTCTTTTCTGTTGGATGAATTGTGGTCTCGGCATTATACCCTGGAACATTGGTTAGTTGTTTTAGATTGTCTCCATCCCATCGATAAATTTCAAAATTTCTTAATGGCCAAATATATTTACGAGGATTTGGATGTTTATATATTTCTGGACACTCAACCCCATCATCTAAAGTAGAGGAAAAAAAGATAAATTCATCATTAAGCGAATAGTAGGCACAGGTAAATGCTCCATCTTGTATTGGAAATTCTTTAAGGTTGCTTCCGTCAATACTCATTGTATAAAGCTTATCACATTCATTTCCGCTACGTTTTGATTGAAAAATAAGCTGAGTAGCGTCTCTGGAGAAATAAGCTTCTCCATTATCTCCATCAAATGTCAATTGTTTTACATTTTTTAAGATAAAGTCCTTGTTTGTAGAAGTATATTTGTTATTTTTATCGACCTCTTCTAAAAGATTAATTACATCATTCTCCCATCGTGGAAACGGATCACTGGTAATCATATCTTGTTGACTATGTACTACACTAATTAGCATTAAAACTAATAGAGCGTAACCCAATTTATTTTGATGTAAGGGATAAATATTACTCCACATTTTGTTTTTGATTATTGATTATCTTGTTCGTCGTAGCAATAAAGTTAAGTTGTCCCTTATTGGAATTTTGTTCAAAGAATTTGAGTTGTCCGTTGATGAAGTAATAAAATGCTTGGGATTGTCCATTTTCGTAGTAGGATTTCCAAAGTCCATTTGGTTTACCATCTTTGTAGGTTTCTTCTTCTTCGAATTGTCCGTTGGAGTAGTAGGATTTGAAAGTTCCATCTGGTTTACCATCTTTGAAGGTTCCCTCTTGTTTGAGTTGTCCGTTAGAGTGGTAGGATTTAACAGTTCCATCTGGTTTACCACCTTTGTAGGCTCCTTCTCTGTAGAGTTGTCCGTTAGAGTGGTAGGATTCATAAGGTCCATCTAGTTTACCATTTTTGAAAACTCCTTCTTCTTCAAGTTGTCCGTTGGAGTAGTAGGATTTGAAAGGTCCATCTCGTTCACTATCTTTGAAGGTTCCTTCGTATCCGAGTTGTCCGTTGGAGTAGTAGGATTTGAAAGGTCCATCTTTAATCTCTTGAGAAAAAACTAAAGATAAAAATAATGTTAAAAATAGGATTGATATTCTCATATTGACCAACCCCTATTTACATCTAAACTCATTCTACATCGTCTCATTAGAACTGCACCTGCAATACTATTTCTGAATCGTTACGTAATACTTTAACTTCAACTTTGCTACCAGAATCCAGTTTGGACAGTATTTCCATATAAGCATATATATCTTTTACAGCAGTACCACCAATATCTACAACAATATCCCCATCAAGCATCCCTGCTTTTGCTCCCGGTCTATTGTCAATTACTGCATCAATCTTTAACCCTTCTCCTTCGTGTGCATAGTCAGGCATTACGCCTAAGGTAACCTTTATCTCGGCAACTGGCACACTTACGTTGGAGAAGTCAACTGGTTGAAAAACTAATTTTTCTGGTGTGTTTGCAAATTCCTCCATGATGGAGTGAACTAAATCCGAAACAACCTTCATTCCCTGATAATTAATTTTATTAGAATCATCGGTGGGACCATGGTAATCTTCATGCAATCCGGTAAAAAAGAATAATACTGGTATATCTTTTAAATAAAAACTATAGTGATCTGAACGCTTAAAAATTCCTTTTCCTAACTCCGTGATATTTAAATTATTTTGCCATCTGTTTTCCATTTGATTTAAAAAAGGCTCAAGTTTTTTATCAAAATCTACCGCGGTTAACGTTCCTCCCAATTGAAGATTTTTTTCATTATCCAACCTACCAACCATATCTAGATTCACCATTAATTGAACTTGTTGAAGATCAATAGTTGGATTATTAACAAAATATTTTGAACCAAGTAACCCTAGTTCTTCCCCTCCAAATGCCATAAAAATTAACGTTCTCTTATTTGTATTGGATGCTGCAAATTTCTCAAACAACTCTAATACCATAGAAGTCCCAGATGCATTATCATCTGCACCATTATGAATTTTATCTAACTTATTACTAACACTATCATAGTGCCCACCAATGACTACATACTCATCTTTTAATTTGTCGTCGGTTCCAGGAAGCGTTGCGATGATATTATAGGTTAACACCTTATTTTTTTTGTTTTTTCTATCTTTGTAAACATAATGCTCTTGAACTTCAACTACTCGTTTAGTTGGCAAGCCAGCAGTCGTAAAATGGTTTACAATATAATCTTTGGCAAGTTGATCCCCTTGAGTACCAGAACTCCTTCCTTCTAATTCATCAGAAGCCAAGTAAGTAATATGGTTTTGAAAATCATGAACACGAATATCATCATTCGTAGCTTTAATCTCAGGAATACTGATTAAAGAACCAATCAACAGAAGCAATACTAGTAATAATATTTTTTTCATATCAAGCCCCTTTTTTTCAAACGATATTTAGAAAATGTAGACAATGATGATATAGCTAATAATTGAAATTAACAATAAAAGAATAGCAAGAAGATTAAAATATTTATCAATTATCTTTTTCACTGGTTTACCAAAGTACCACAACACAATTGTAATTCCATAGAAACGCAATCCTCTTCCAAGAATTGATGCTACAACAAAAGTAAGAAAATTGATATCAAATGCTCCTGCGCTAATTGAAAAAACCTTATAAGGGATAGGCGTAAATGCAGCAGTAAAAATTACTACAAAATTATATGATTCATATTGTGCTTGAATATTATAAAATAATTCTTCAGTAAATCCTGGCATATAAGTAAAGAAAAAAGTGGCAATACTAGAAAATTCCATAGCTTCCGTCCACCATAAGAACGATCCTACAAAATATCCAAACATGCCTCCCAATACGGATCCTGCTGTACAAATGAATGCATAATAAAAAGCACGTTGTCTCAACCCTAATATTAATGCAATCAACAATGGATCAGCAGGAATAGGAAAAAAAGATGATTCTACAAAAGACACCGTAAATAAAGCAGGAACTGCATAAGGGCTATTTGCCCAAGAAAGCGCCCAATCATATAGTCTGCGAAGCCAATTCAACGCAATTTACCTTAATCGTAACATTTTCTTGGTTCGAATAAATTGTCCACCATATGGATTGGCCGGAGTATACATTTGACAGAAATATATTCCAGCACTTACTGAGTCACCGTTATTATTAGTTCCGTCCCATGTAACAGACTTATAACCCGCTGATTGTTCTTCCTCTACCAATGTCTTTACTAATTGTCCTCTAATATTAAATATGCGCAGCACAATTTGTTGTGTTTCAGGTACGTCATATTCAATCGTAGTCGAACTAGTAAAAGGATTAGGATAATTCTGACGTAAATCAAAGACATCAGGTACCAACGCCCTTGCATCAATCTTTAAATCGCCTATACTACCAGTATTTGCTGTCTTAAAAGATTGTCCATCAGTGGCAATTACGGACCATGAACCTTCTGATACATTTACCGTGTCTGTCTGAGCTGCTAAGTCTTTAATCGCCCATGTCGTAAATATATCATTAACCCATGTATTCATTGTTAAAAACTCTAAATCTTCATAACCAAGCATACGATATTGAATATTGTCTCCATCGACATCAATAGATGGATTCCACATAAATCGTAATGAATCTTGTTCATTTTCTGGGGTAATAAATAAATATTCTGTTGTTAAGAATGATCCAGAACCATCAATAATATTGAGTAAATATTCTCCCTGAGCAGTAAAAGAATTTGGAGCATCATTTATTCCTAATACCTCTACATTAAAAGACACCTTAACTGAATCAATGCCTCCATTTTCGACTCCACCATTATCTTTAACTGTAAGATAAATTATAGATGATCCATTTGCATTGGCTTCTGGAATTAAATCAAGTGATCCTGTGGTGGATGGACTATTGTAATTCACAGTTAAATTAGAAAATAAATTTGTATCCGCTGCATAGGCTAAGATTTCAATGTCTTGAGAATTTGTATCTCCACCATAAGAAATTCCTGTAAGAGAAGCTGCAGTAGATCCGTCTTCATTCATCTGAACATCTGAAATTGTATCAATGGTTGGTGGAGCATTAATGTATGTTAAAGGTCTAATTTTAAACTCTGAAGAAAAATTACTCTCAGTACCTTCTTGATTCACCGCAGATAATTTATAATGATAGGTTTTGCTTGTGTCTAGATTCTCATCAGAATAGGTCGCTGTTGGATAGGCTAATTCTGCAATTAAATTTGAAGATGAAGGAGTAAATAATGGTTCTTCAGATCGATATACTCTAAAGCTTATTGATGAATCAATACCAATATTCCACGAGAAAGTAACCGTACCATCGGTTGGAATAGAATATGAAATACCGGTTGGTACAGAAGGTTGATTAATATTGAAAGTTGGACGCAAGACAAAAAGTCCTTCATCAATGCTAGTAACTACTACATTTTTACTGTTAAAGTAAGGATAATTGCTCCAGGTACCGTCGAAAGATGTATTATTATTAGATGGATACACATCAAAAAATGCCACTTCAGATGGATTAGAAATATCATCAATATCTAAAATGCGAAGTCCGCTTGTATAATGGGACATATATACATAATCACCAATAATATAATTATTATGATCAATAGAAGATGTCGGGCCAAAATATGTTGTTTCGATCTCTGGATTATCTAAATCTCCTAAATCCCATATTAAAGTTCGTGTTTTATTAACAGCGCCGTTGTATTCATCTAATTCATCATTTTGAATAAAGTATCGATGATCTTCTGTCAACCACCCTTGGTGTGTATAGTAATTATCATACGAACCAAGACCAATGGTCTTTCCTCCGCTAGAATCATCGCTTTTTGTACTTACATCCGTTACCCAGACGTTTGTTTCGTTTGATCCAAAACAAATCTCTTTTCCAACATGTTCTGTATCAGGCCCATTGTAAACTACACATTGAACGTCATGTACATACCCTGTTCCACTTCTTCCAGTTGCAGGATCAGAAACACATGCTGCTCTTGCTGGAGCTACTGGGTTGCTAATATCAACAATATGTAATCCTCCTGGACCACATGTACTTGTACCTATTGCATAGGCAAAACCGGTCTCTTCATTAATAAAAATATTGTGAGCATTCCCAAATTGAGCGTAGTGTGCTGTTTCGCTAAATTGTACTGGCGGACTACTTACATTACGGAGTTCGGTTAAGTCGAATACCTGCATTCCATGACCTCCAGCTTCTGATACAATAAATGCATGATTTTGGTATACTTTAATATCTCTCCATGTTGAATTATTTGTATGAGTTGGTAAACGACCTAGATAGACTGGATTTTCCGCATCAGTTATATCTACAAATGACGTTCCATTGCTTAACCCGACTAAGGCATATTCTCGTTGGCTGGTTGGGTCTGTCCATCCCCAAATATCATTTAAATTAGAATTATTGGTTCCTCCAATTTCTGTTTTATCCATATATGCCATCAAATCAACTTCATTACATTCATACGATCCAGCAACTCCACCTGTACATTCAATTTTATTCTTGATTGATACAATTTCTCCCTTTGTTGAAAGGCTCTGGATAGAATATCGATTTATATTAATATCGCTATATAAAATAAGCTCATCGGCATAATATGCATCGGTTATTAAAGCATTGTCTGTCAGGGTCATATTTCTCCCAAAATGATCCTCTTTTTTATAATCATTGTTTGTAATGGTTTCTCCAAGTTCAAATCGATTATTTTTTTGGTTCCTGCCATATAAATAAACCTGAGATTGGTTAAACGTGGTAATTGCTAATTGATTATCAAATTCACTAATTTGATACCCAAAATAACTATTTTCTAGCAATCCATCTGGTTGGATAGTATAAAAATTTGTCCAAGGATTTTCATCGGTTCTATTAGATGAACCAATATAAGGATAGGCAAAAACCTTTCCTTTTCCACTGTTTAACCCTAACGCACTGATATAAAGCGTAGAATCTCCCACATAGACAGATTGACCAAAGCGCATTTTTAAAGTATCGTATTTATTTTCTGTTGTGGGAATAGAAATTTTTGTTTCTTGTATGGTTCCATTTTTAAACTCGACCAAATACACAAAATCCTTTAACGAACCAATAAGGAGTTTGTTATTATTAAACGAAAGAGAAACCCCAAACCCAAATTGATTTGGTCCTATTTCATAACAACCCGCTACATTGCCTAATTCTCGTACATCAATGGTTTTAAATGGAGTATTTTGGTATGCAAATTCTTCGGTCTCAGGATTGAAATCATAAATAAAAACATTTCCATCATTATAGAACGGAGAAGCAATTACAACATACTGATCATTTAATGCAACACTATACCCAAATTTTTGAGCATATTTTTGAAAAACCCCTGAATAAGGATTCTCATAGGTTTTGACTAAAATCCAATCTCCTACATAATTCTTATGATATAAATATGCTGCTCCATATCCGTTATTTAATCCAGGAGCTCCGATAAGCAAATAGTCCTTATGTAGTGCTATACTAAATCCAAAATCGTCTCCTACCATCGGATTAGGTGCAGTCAATTCTCCAGTTTTCTGTAATGAACCTATTCCACTATATAAATCATAGATATCTACTACTCTAGGAGTAAGGGTTGAAAATGTTCTTGCAGTCACTAAGAAATCTTGCGACAAAGCAATTGGAATGGTTCTTCCTCTACTTAATAATTCTGAAGAATGACTTTTTTCCCCTGATGATGGAAAAAGAAATGAGAATAAAAGGACCCCTATAAGAAAATGCTTTAATCGTACTATCACCATAATTCTTCTTACAAAGTATAAGAAAAATTATAATCAGTTAGAAGTTGTTTAATTCTCTTCTACTATCGTAGCTTCGCCACTTTCTAAATTAACATCTAAAAATAAGGATTTATCAAGCGCTGCAAAGAAACTTTGGAAAAATTTCATCGAATGTGTACTACCTGCATATTTTACTATACCTCCCTGTTCTCTTGAAGCTTGGAAATTTATACGAATAGTACTAGAAACTGGATCTTCAGATTCTTGAGCAATATTAATGGTTGTTTTCAGGTTATATACATTAGGTCCATCATTACTAGAACCACCGCCCCAACCACAGAACAAACAATTACTATCATTATCCTTATCCCTTGATAATAACAATCCTAAGGTTAGTACAACTCCTATTCCGACGGCAGCTTTTCCAATTTTACTCATTTCTTTTGACTCAGCTGAACCACTTCCTAAGGTTGTTTGTTTGGTAGCAGTAATGAGTCCGTAGTTGTCATTGAGTACATCAATAGTATATCCTAAATCTTGTAATACCCCAATTGACCCTTTCATAAGGGTATCAAAATCCATATCATACTGTCTTGTCTCAATGGCACGCTTTACTGCTGTTGTAGGAGGTGGAGCAGAACTACCACAACTAACAACAAACAAATGACTCAACACAACCAAATGAAGTGCTATACGTCTGATCATTAGTATTTAGTACTTTGGTATTTGAAACTATCAACAAGACCTTCAGAAGTAAATTTGATGGTCAATGTCAAATTCTTATTGCTTTTGCTACTACGACTTCCTGAAAATATTCCAAGAAACCTTCCACTAGGAATAATGCCTGCACCAGCTGCAGAACCAGATTGTGATTCGCTACTAACTTTATCATATGTCCAGACCTCATATCCATTATTGGTATTGGTAACAATGTTTGGAGAACCTAATAATTCAACAACACTAGCAGAACTCATACCAACTTCCAATTGGCTTTGAACTTTCCCTAATGTAAAATCATTGTTTGTTGTGGTTGCAGGAACACTGCAGGAGAAAATAGAAAAACTTAATAGTAAAGCGGTTCCAATATATTTCATTTTATAACCCCTATGTTGTTTTTTAAATAAACGAATCAATCCTAGAATTGTTCCAACTAGGAAATAAACTTACGTATTTCCTCCTGATAAATCTCCATTAATTTTTTAGTTGATTCTCCAACCAATCCATCTCCAATAGTATGATTGGCAACCGAAACAATTGGAACAATATCACGAGTGGAAGACACAATAAATGCTTCTTTACAGCTATACACTTCATCGACTGGCAAATCTCTTTCTTCAAATTTCATCTCTTTTTCTTTCATAACATTCAGTAAAACCAATCTAGTAACGCTTCGTAAAATATTTCCATCGGTCGGTGGTGTTAATACAACTCCATTATTATTGATTGCAAAAAATGAGAACGTAGTACCTTCTAATACCCTTCCATTTGAAGTATATAAGACCTCATCATAATCATCATTTTTTATTATAGTATTTTGTGCTAATAATCCTCCCATATATGTAAAAGGAGCTTTGATCTCCGCATAATGACGTTGGAATTCAAAAAGACCGACAGAGATTCCTTTGGCGTAAGATTCTGCTGGATATATTCTTATTGGAGTTACCAAAACCAAAATATCCATAGGATCATTTGAATAGAAATCAGAACCAGTAACGGGTTTCCCTCCTAAAAACACAATCATTACACTAAATTCATCTGTAGAAGGATTGTTTTCAGCGATGGTATCAAACACCAACTGTTTAATATCATCATGTGATTGTTCTATCTTCATACACATTGCTTCTGTATTTTTTAGTAATCGTTCAATATGATGATCTAAAAAAAGCGGTTTTCCTCCATCTACAGTTTTAAAAAATGTAAAGACTTGATAACCTCGAACAATGCTTAGAAAATTATCAAGAAAATTAAGATTAACTTCATCTGTAGGTATAAACTTATTTTTAAAAAAAGAAATATAACTCATGCGGCACCTTTATCGTGTAAATACAAAAGTTGAATCTTCAGATAGCTTTGAATCCAATTTATAGTCCTCATAATTAAAATCTTTGATATCAGTATGATTATCTATCTTATTCTTAATAATATACTGCGTCATTAATCCTCTAGCTTTCTTTGCGTTAAATGAAATGAACTTTAATTCACCATTTCGATACTCTTTAAATACAATCGAAAGAATATTTCCTTTGAGTTTCGATAAATCAATTGCAGAAAAATATTCAATTGATGCACAGTTAACAATCACAGGAGATGGATATTGTTCCAGAATACTATTTAAATTATCTGTTATTGATTGTTTCCAAAAATCATATAGGTTCTTCCCTCTCGGATTTTGAAATGAAACTCCCATTTCTAATCGATAAGGCTGGATAAGATCAAGAGGTTTTAAAATTCCATATAATCCTGATAAAATTCGAAGATGATCTTGCGCAAAACCAAAATCTTTATTAGAAAATGTATTCGCTTGTAAACCAGAATATACTCCTCCATCAAACGCTAGAATTGCCTGTTTTGCATTGGAAGAATTAAATGGAAGGGACCAACGATCAAATCGTTCCCTATTTAGTTGGGCAAGATTATCGCTTATATCCATTAATTCTTTTAAATCACTTTCAGTAAGGTTTTTAGCTTTGTTAGCTAATATCTCAGCACTTTTGATAAACTCACATTGAGTATAATTATCAATCATATTTTGAGGTTCGAAATTCAATTTTTTGGAAGGAGATAATAAGGTAATCATTCTATTTCTTTTAAATTAGACTTAATAACATCATCTACTGGAATCGATTTTTGTTCTTCAAAATTAAACATCACAAATGTATGAATACTTTGGAAAACAGGGGTATCTTTTCCTTCTAAAAACAAAGCTTCATGTACATCATAACTTTTTGTACCCACTCTAGTAATACGAAAACCAATATCAAATTTAGCAGGATGGTGTGATTGTTCTATATACATAACCTGCATTGAAGCCAATAAACCTGCACTTGTGCTATTAAGTCCTAAAACAACATCATTTCCGTACATATGTATTATAAAATCTTTGTGTGTTGTTTCTAAGATACTTAAATAAACCGTATGATTGATATGCCCTAATGTGTCTGAATCTCTCCATCTTGTTGATGCAGTCGTAAAAAAATTATAGTCTGATCGTGATAAAACCTTTTGCATTATGACAATTGTTCCTTATAAGACTCACAAACATTCCAAAGCTGGTCCCATTGATCTTTGTTATAGGACACTTTTGATGATTTAATTTCTTTGCATTTAAAAAAATATTTTCCTGAAACATTTTGTATGTCATTCGATGTTGACAAATAAATACTGGAATCTGCTCCATCTTCAACTGTTCTAGCAAATAAATTTGATCCAAATTTAACAATACGTTTTATAACCGTACCTTCATTTCCTCCAATATTGGTGTTAACAAATCCCGGATGTAAGCAATTCGCGGTTACTTTATTCTGAATCTGCGCCAAACGATAAGTAAACATAATATTCATGAGCTTTGAAACACAGTATGTACTCCACCATGAATGTTTTTTTTCTGAATTAATATTGTCGAAATCAATCGTTGCTCCAATATGAGCATTAGAAGCCACATTGACCACCCTAGACCCTTCAGAAGCTGATAACATATCCATTAGGTTGGTTGTAAGTACAAAATAGTTCATCTGATTGGTAGCAAAAGTTCTTTCCAATCCTTCGCTAGTAATTATTTTGTCTTTACTAGCTCCTCCCGCATTATTTAATAAAACATTAAGATGAGAATATTTGTTTCTTATATGATTAGAAAGAAAAGAAACTTCTTTTACCAAGCTTAAATCTGCTTGAAAGAAATCTAATTTATCATTACCGGTCTCAGAAACAATTGCTTCCATTGCCTTCTTTCCTTTCTCAGGATTTCTACCGACAAGACCAATACGATATCCTTGGCCCGCAATTGCTTTTGCAGCAGCCAACCCTATTCCATCGGTAGCACCAGTAATGACTATAATTTTATCACTCATAAACCCTCTTTGAACGAATCAATATTAATTATAAATTTGAATCGATGTTACAAATTTATGAATTGATTTTAATGCCTTGGATTATCTTGGCAGCTATAATATTTTTTATTCTTTTTAAAATCCCCGCTCCTTATGGAAAATTCTCCAATACAAGTTGGAGGCCAAGAATTCCGAGTCAATTAGGATGGTTTGTAATGGAAATTATTTCTCCTATCACGTTCGCATACTTCTTTCTTATAGGAGATACGGAAAAAAGCCTGGTTACATGGATATTTTTTCTTTGTTGGGTAGGCCATTATTTTAACCGAAGCTTTATTTACTCTTTTAGGCAACAAAATCCAGCAAGAATACCGCTTTTTTTTGTTTTTTTAGCAATTTTATTTAATACTATTAACGGATTTATTAATGGCTATTATCTAGGTTCGATGGAAACATATATGCTTGACTACAGTTTTAATTGGAATTTTATTTTAGGTGTTTTATTATTTTTTGTTGGAATGGTTATTAATATAAAGTCAGATAATATCCTTTTAAAATTAAAATCACAAGGAAACGGGTATCAAATTCCAAATGGTTTCCTTTACAAGTATGTTTCATATCCCAATTATTTGGGAGAAATCCTTGAATGGACTGCATTTGCGATAATGACATGGTCTTGGGCAGGACTATCCTTTATGATTTGGACAATGGCAAACCTAATACCAAGAGCTATTAAAGGACATCAATGGTATCATCAAACATTTGATGATTACCCAAAGAAACGAAAAATTATTTTTCCTTTCTTTTTTTAATAAAATATTGTTGAAGTAACGCTGATGCATCAGCTCCCAATACATCTCCTTTTATTATAGAAGGTGTTGTAAAATTTGAATTTCCACATACTTCAAATTTAGATCCACATGCTCCAAATTCTTTATCATAACATCCAAAATAAAGTTTCTCAATACGGCTATTAATAATGGCACCAGCACACATAGAACAAGGTTCTTTTGTGACATAAATTGAACACTCATTTAGACGCCAATCATCTAATGTAGAACAAGCTGCAGTAATTGCTATCATTTCAGCATGGGCTGTAGCATCATTTAGTGATTCACATTGATTGTGGCCTTGACCAATAATTTTATTATCGTGAATAATAACACATCCAATAGGAACTTCATCATCATTGAAAGCTTGAGATGCAAGTCGTAATGCACGTTGCATCCAATCTTTATGAGAAAGCGTATTGAATCGGGTCTCTACAGACATGAGTACGCCCGGAAGGACTTGAACCCACAACCTTCTGGTCCGTAGCCAGACGCTCTATCCAATTGAGCTACGGGCGCATATGTAAAATGAAAGGAACTTATGAACCAAAATCTATTTCTTCAACTTGGAATATTTTCTTATCATTTTCTCCGCCACCATCAAATTGTACAAAAGAAAGAATATTTAAATCACTTGGAGACCAAGTAACTCCAGAATCATTTGGCCAACTATTATTTAATGTCCAATCAATATTTGTAGTCCTGGTTTCACCTGCATCTAAATTAAGAGATTCCCCCCAAGTTATGATTCCTTCAGAAGTTGTTTCAGAATTGAGGAAATCTATGAAAGTTTGGTAAAATACTGTTTGTCCATTCGGGGCAGCATATTGAGAATCATCATGTGTTACAGCAACATAGTATTTAAACCCAAGGTTTCTTACATCGGCTGCAGCAGTCACTGTAATGGTACCAGTTAACTCATATCCATTTAATGCTACATCCATTTGAACATCAAATGGAGAAATAGCGGTAGTAGTATCTACTTGTCTTGCGTGTACCCTCCATGTAGATGCTCCTGAACCAGAGTCGGTCATTCCTTGTGTAAAAGCATGAGGAACATACCCAACATCATAGTATCCTTCACGCCAAATTACTGGATTTTGATTCCAATCATAATAAGGATCTCCAGCAGCAGGCCACCAAACATGATAACGCAATATAATCCATTTATCTGCAATATCGCCTGCATAAGTAGACGATGTAGGATCTAAATATTTGTTTAGAGTGTTGTTCTGAGGCATACAAGGACCACAAGTTGTTGATGTAAATAATTCTGTTATAATTTTAGTTGGTACTGGCTGTGCTGTACCGCCTGTGTTTCCACCAGTTTCTCCACCACCATCTGTGGTTGCAGTTACACTATCTCCTCCTCCTGGGCTACAAGCAAAAAGAGCGAAAGCAATTATTCCCAAAAATATATTTTTATTATTCATAACAAATCTCCTAAGAGTTCCCCCATATTTTCCTGAATTTAGTTTAAATTCACACTGTAATCAATTCTTAGTCCATTTTCAAATGGTTGGATATATCTGCAAACCCCATTTGTACAATCTAATCCTCCTCTAATAGATCCATAGAAAACTTCCAAAATATTATCTGATTTAATTCTGTATGTTAAGGCTACTGCATTCCATGTATTTGAATCAGAACTTGATAAAGATTCATCGCTATTGGTTGATTCTGTAGCAAGTGTTAGCGACCACGGTGCATGGTTAACCGTAAATCCTAAAAAGATATTCTTTTGATATTTATCAGATAGTAAAGAAACAAATGAAGTTTCATCGTTCACAGTTAATTCAAACCCTTTTTTAGCACGTTGTAATTCTAATTGTACTTCGATGTTCCATAAATCGTTCAAAGTAACATTTACCATGAATGGAAACGTAATTGCTTTATTAACTTCAAATGATTCTGAAGTATTTGAATTAGCAAGGACAGCAAAGGTATCAGAAAAATAGTCAAACCCTACTCGGTAAAATAAAGTATGAGCTTTATTATACCCATTCAACTCAATAAACAATTCATCAAATGGATAGGAATCTTTATCGCTACTTGGAAATAAAGAATTACTATTTCCATTTGTGGTGGTTAAAGGTTCAGGTTCCCAATAACCAAATTCATTATGCCACCCTTTTGTAGAACTAGATTTTGTATAGCTAACTAATAAAGTTCGGTTCTCATCTATTGGCCCTATTAATTCTAATTCTAAACCAATTTCATCATTTAAATTTACCTGCTTCGAATTTCGACTTAATAACTTAAAACTATGCTGATAATAACCTGTTGGCGAACGCTGAATATCAAGTGCTTGTCCATAGTTGCTCAATATATTGTCTCGCATACTCGGATCCTTTACATCTATTCGGTATCGCCTATAATTTGATGTTAATGCCCAATCTTTGATATAGTTTGTATTAGAAAAATAAATGCCATTTCCCTTATCAGTCTCTGGATCACTATCAATTTTGTCAAGCTTGGATTTTTTGCTAATAAATGACAAAAAGAAATCACCATTGTCATAAGGTTTCTCAAAACGCATCTCACCTATAACGCTAGATATTGGAGCTTCATCTTCTTCTGTAAATAATATGGAGAAACCCATCATTGATCCTGGTAACTCAATACTAAAATCTGAACCATATAAGGTTTGTTTAAGAATATAATTTGGAACTCTTGGATCATAACCACCAAGAAAAGTTGTACTTCTTCGAGGCTTTATTTCACCTGCAATTATACTTAATGAAATATAATCTTTCTCATATCCTATGTTTAATCCAACTGCTCCTGTATCAAAATCTAGATGTTGATAATCTACTTGGTTTAAAATAAGTCCTCTTCCCCATGTTTGATAAAATTTTCCTAATTCAACAGATAAGTTTCTATTGTAGTATCCAAATGAAAAATCAGCTAATCCTTTCTCTTTAAGACCAATTTCAGGAGGATCGCCCAATTCTAAGTTAAATACAGCCTCAAGCCGATAATCAGAACGATTCAAGGTTATCCCAGTATTAAAATAGATTTCTTCGTACGTATAATTATTGTCACCATCACCATAACGAATATTCAGATGGTTTGAATATTCAACTTGAGCAATTAAGCTAGTATATAAGAAAACAAAAAAAATGTATTTATTTATTAAATATCGCATCTAATTCTTTTTTGAATATGTGCTCATCTCCAGGAATAAAACCACGTTTTCGATAAACAATATTATTATTATCAACTATAAAAGATAAAGGAATAGGTTGGGCATTAAATCGTCTAGAAAGCTTCTGATTATAATCCATTACAATATGATAAATATCTCCTTTGAGATACTTCTTTGAATTCACAAAAGATTTTACTTTGCTTACTTTTCCTGGATCATCTGTATTGATTAAGATTACAGATACTTTATCATCATATTCTTGAATGAATTCACTTAAAACATCCATTTCTTTAATGCAAGGAATGCACCATGTAGCCCAAAAACTAACAAAACTAACATCACCAGTTAGTTCATGTAAATTGACGGTTTTATTGTTTAGTAAACGTACGTTTACATCGGGAATAGTTGATTGTGCAAATACGATAGACAGGAGTAAGAATATAATACTATATTTTCTCAATCTAATTCCTTTAATCCAGCCACCAATCGTTTAATACACACCTCTTTTCCAAGCAAAACCATTGTATCAAAAATACCAGGACCGTAAGTAAACCCAGATAAAACAAATCGAACAGGTTGGATAAGTTTTCCTAGAGATAGATTATGCTGATTCATTAAATTCTCAAAAACAGATTCTAATGTTTTCTTATCCCAATTATTTTCAATGGTTAATGCATTTAATAAATCATCTACAATTTTTCTGGATGAATCATTCCAAATTGTATTTTTGACATCTGTATCATAAGAAATTTGACTGCTAAAAAATACTTCTGAACTCTCAATTAAATCTATCAATGTTTTTGATCGTTCTTTTGTTAATTTTAAGACATTTTTTTTATAACTACTTGCCTGACCTGTAGCCCAATCTGGTTTTAATTTCTCAATCTCTGTGATAGCAGTATCGATACTAGCATTTGCCATATGTTGACCAGAAATCCACAATAACTTTTTCTCGTCAAATATTGCAGATTTCTTTTGAACTTGTTCCAGATTAAATCCATCGATTAAACCATCAAGATTAAAAATTTCCTGATTAGAGTCTGGATTCCATCCTAACAAAGAAAGATAATTAAGAATTGCCTCTGGCATATATCCTTTATCACGATATTCTTGAACATTGGTTGCTGTATGTCGCTTACTTAATCGTTTCTTATCAGATCCCAAAATCATAGGTAAGTGGGCAAATGTAGGCACATTAAATCCAAGTGCTTGATAAACAAGTATTTGTTTAGGTGTATTTGCTAGGTGATCATCGCCTCTAATAACATGGGTAATATTCATATCACAATCATCAATAGTGACTACAAAATTATAGGTAGGTAACCCATTTGATCTTGCGATGATGAAATCGTCTAAATCACTATTATTTACTTTAATCTTTCCATACACCAAATCATCAAACTCTGTGATCCCTTCAGGGATCTTTAATCGCACAGTAAATGGTTTATCTTGATTAAGTAATTCTTGTTGTTGTTCCGATGTGCAATCACGATAGGTTTTTGGAACACGGAATATTACTTTCTTCTGTTCTGCCTCTGTCCGAAGTGTATCAAGTTCTTCTTTTGTTAAAAAACATCGATATGCTGTCCCATCATCCAGCATTGAACTGACAACAGATTGGTGACGATTAAGATTGGAAGACTGATATACAATATCGTCGTCCCATGATAACCCTAACCATTGTAATGCATCGGATATTTGGTCTATATATTTTTTTTGAGAACGTTCTGTATCCGTATCTTCAATACGTAACAAAAATGTTCCCTTATGTTTTTTGGCATATAGCCAGTTAAAAAGAGCAGTCCTAGCACCTCCAATATGTAAATATCCTGTTGGACTAGGAGCAAATCTGACAATAAGTTTGTTCATTGCGGAGGCGAGAGGATTCGAACCCCTGAAGGACTTGCGCCCTTGCTGGTTTTCAAGACCAGTGCATTCAACCGCTCTGCCACGCCTCCTAGATTTAATTTAATTGAATGACTTGTTTATATATAGTAATTTTTTGCGTCGCAATTTATTGGATAAAAAAATAAAGATAAACAAATGAAAAAAATAATTTACCTGTTAATTTTATGCACTGCTATTTCTGCACAAAGTTTAGATTTAAGAGAACAAAAACTAGCTCCAAGAAAAGGAGCTATACCTAAAAAACAAGGGCTTGTTCCAGATGATATTCCTGCAACAATTATCTTGGACAGAAGAGATAGTATTCTTAAGTGGAAAGGTGGATTAAAGTTCGCTGTCAGAAATCATTCAGGTACCTTAAAAATTAAACAAGGAAAAATTTTATTGATGAAAGATAAAAATTTCACAGGTGGAAGAATTGAAATCAATATGGCAACAATAACTAATACGGATCTAAGCGATCCTGAAAAAAAAGAACGTCTTATTGGTCATCTAAGATCTAAAGATTTCTTCGACATAGAACACTTCCCTACTGCATCGCTAGGTATTAAATCATCCAAATTAATTGGAAAAACTAATGATGGATTATACAATGTTCAGATTACAGGAGATTTAACCATTAAATCTACTACAAAACCTATTACATTTAATGCAACAATCGACCTTGATTCAAAGGTAAAAAAAGCAACTGGAACTCTAACATTTAATAGAACAGATTTTGGTGTTCAATACCGAGCTGAAATGCATCTAGATAATCCTAATTCTTTTTGGAATCAACTACGTTCTGCTGCAGATACAACCAAAGATAAAGTAATTCGTGATGAAATAGAGATTGAATTTGAAATGAATTCTCTACCAGGAATGCTAAAAAAATAACCATCAAATATTAAAAAACTATAAATGGATAATATAATGATTGCTGCAATAGTCTTAATGGCTATTATTTCCATCATATTGGTATGGATTAATCTTCCAGGAACTTTTGTTTTTCTGTTATTAATCTTTTGTTTTGAATTTTTTTTAAGGACAACTTTTCATTACTTTATTGGTTTCCCAGAAAATTTTCTTATGATTATGTTGATTATATTTGTTGTAGTGGAAGCTATTGAATTCCTATTAAATGCTATTATGGTAAAACTTTATGGCGGAAAAAATTCGTCAGCTTTTTTGTCAATTCTAGGTGCAATCGTTGGCGCCACTATAGGCAACTTGATATTGCCAATTATTGGTGCATTTCTTGGTCTAATTATAGGGGCATATCTGGTAACATATTATAATGAAAAAAGGTTGGGAGAAGATTCTGAAAAGGCAGCGCAAATTGCAAAAAGCACAACATGGAGTTATGTGCTTGCGAAATCGATGAAAGCATCGATAATACTGATGTTTATGTTTTATCTAATTCTTAACTGAATTTATGATCCAATTAAACCTTTGAATATAAGGTAAGGGATAATTATATAGAGTATGACATCTCGAATGAGATAATAGAGAAATAAAGCTACCCCAACCTTCCATCCATATTTCCGAAAAAGGTCTTTCAATGCATACCATAAACCGTGTTTTCTTGTGTTAGATCGAAGCTCATTTAATGCTTTAAGCATGGCCTAATATACCCCATTTAGTTTCGCAATTGCAAGAGAGGCTTTAAGGCTTTCATTTATTCTGCACTTCGTTTAATTGACCTATAAAAATTCTTTTCTTTATTAAATATACTCATAGTATGTAAATATTGTTCATATTGCTCATCAATAAATTTAATAGAATCTGCTCTTTGTACTCCGCTTTTTAAATCCCTAGCAATTCTCTCTTTAGATAATTCAGGTATACCAGGAAATATAACTACATCTATTACCAATTTATGCTTACACATATCTTGTATTGATTGTAAAAACGGTATTCTATATTTACTATCTACTAATGTTGCACCAAAATAAACAGTATCATGTGTATCAAATAATTTAGATATTTTCTTAGCCGCTGTTCCAAATATAAGACCTTCTTGTGTTGTACTATCGGAAATATCATCAAGTAATTCTATCCTTAAATCATCTGTTTCAATTACTGGACTTTTATCTTTAAGCCATCTACTCTTTCCACATCCTGTTATTCCTAATGTTACAACTAAATTTTTCATTTCGTTAACCAATCGTACCTTTTGTTAAATTTTTCCATATTCTGTTTGTCGATAATTCTTGCGGAGAGAAAGGGATTCGAGCCCTGGTTACGCTATTAACGTAAACACGCTTTCGTAATATCCAAACCCACGATGACAAAGTCGCCTTGAATCAATAAAGTCTGGGCAATATAACACTAAATGGCTTGGTTCTGTGGTTAGATAATCGTTGTTAATATGTTGTTAGCAACGACTGGCTATGACTATTTTGGCGGATATTCCATAACCAAATATAAGGAAAAATAACATGAGTAAAAAGATAGAAGGTGGAATTATCTGTTCAGGTAATTTTTCTGAGTCTTAATTTTTTCCAAAGATTTCTTAAATATTTTAATAAATCAGTAAAAAACAATACCCATAGAAACGCATATAATACTAAAACAACAAGTATTAGAAATAAGTTATCCAACAGCATATTGATTTAACCTTCTCCCCCTGTCTCGTAACCCCAAATATTATTTTCATCATTTTCATCATTATCATCTTCATCAGATAATTCTGATTCTACTACATCTTCTTCAGATACTTCTTCGT